>ENA-UOOM01001803-UOOM01001803.1-fermentation-metagenome-genome-assembly--contig:-NODE-1803-length-19526-cov-11.318628_pt1 | contig 19526 bp, 17 predicted proteins | sample MGYA00245781_ERZ724031 | MGnify/ENA primary metagenome ERZ724031 (study PRJEB28704, sample SAMN03018317) | fermentation metagenome | biome: anthropogenic terrestrial biome; feature: soil... | reverse complement strand
CCGCGTTTTCAAGGTCAAAATATATGCTTGCTTTAGACAAGTAAATCACCTCTGCACTTATTATGTGCAGAGGTGATTATTTTATGTCAGCCGTTTTTCAAGCTGTGAAAAATCATGTATCGGCTGTGAACACGCCCTGTTTTCACAAATATAAAAAGTGCTTTTATCGTCAGTCACATTGCACTCTTTGGTATATTCCGCAATATTTTCTATTTGTTGTGAATTTTTTTCGTCTTTAACCAATATTGTTGTATTCGGAAGAAATTTCTTCCTTGTAATCTGCTTTAATTTCTGCAAATCATCTTCACTGCTGAGTGCACAAACAATTTCCATTGAAGGATTTAAAACATTCAAAATGGATATTAACGCAAAGCTGAAACCGCTGGGATACTCCTCTGCTTCATTTGCTAAAAATCTAAGCTGAATATCTGCAATTTCCTGTAACTTTACATCAGCCGTAATAGCGGACAGTTTAATTAAACAGTAAGCCGCTACTGAATTTCCAGACGGAATCGCACCGTCATACGTTTCTTTTGGACGATAAATTAATTTTTCCGCATTCTCCGCCGAAAGATAAAATCCACCGTTTTCATTATCCCAAAAACGGTTAACCATTTCATTGTTTAAAGAAACTGCATTTTTCAGATGTTCCGCTGTGAATGTAGCTTTATAAAGACTTAAAAGCGCCCAAACAGTATATGCGTAATCGTCCAGTCCGCCTGTACCGGAAGCTTTTTCATTACGATAGCTGACAAGCATGCCTCCATTTTTATCCGTTAAACTGCTAAGTATAAATTTCATACCCTTTTCTGCGGCATTTAGATATTTTGTTTCTCCCAAAATTTCATACGCCTTTGCAAGTGCAGTTACCATTAACGCATTCCATGAAGTTAAAATTTTATCGTCCTTATGAAGTTTTGTTCTCGTGAGCCGATAATCGTACAGTTTAGGAATCAAACTTTCAATGTAATCACAGTGTTTATCATAACTGTCATTATTTAATAAGTTTAAAATATTTTTACCTTCAAAATTACCGTTTGGAGTTACGCCAAAATAGTCTATAAATTTTTCTCCGTCATCAGCACCCAGAACATCTTTTATTTCATCCTGGGTAAATACATAAAATTTACCCTCCTGTCCCTCACTGTCTGCGTCCTGTGCGCAATAAAAGCCTCCGCTTTGATCCGTCATTTCAAGAAAGATATAATCAATTATTTTTTCGGCAGTCATTTTATAAAAATCATCTTTTGTTATTTGATAAGTTTCAAGATATGCAGCTAATAAAAGTGCATTGTCGTACAGCATTTTTTCAAAATGAGGTACAAGCCATTTGTCATCGGTAGAATAGCGTGAAAAGCCAAAGCCGATATGGTCAAAAATACCGCCCCTGTACATTTGACGCAAAGTCTTTTCAACCATTAATAAACATCTTTCATCATTATCAAATTTATACAGTCTTAATAAAAACATCAAGTTATGCGGCGACGGAAATTTTGGGCTTGTTCCGAATCCGCCATAAACATCATCAAAGCTTTGTACAAATTGAATTTTAGCTTTGATTATAATATCTATCGATAATTTCTCCGCTTGTTTGTCCCCATTTGTTTGTACAGCCTTAACTATCTGATTGCTTGACCGAATAAGCTGTTCACGGTTATTCCCCCATTGCTGTGCACATGCCTTTAATAAATCCAAAAGTCCCAATATGTTGAATCGAGAATTTTTTGGAAAATAAGTTCCCGCAAAAAACGGCTGCTGACTTGGCGTCATTATTATTGTAAGAGGCCAGCCTCCGCTTCCTGTCATTGCTTGACAGACACGCATATATACTGCGTCTATATCCGGGCGTTCTTCTTTATCCACCTTTATCGAAATAAAGTGTTTATTTAGGATTTCCGCTACTTCCAAGTCCTCGAAACTTTCCCGTTCCATAACATGGCACCAGTGGCAGGTTGAATATCCGATTGAAAGGAATATCGGTTTATTTTCCGTTTTTGCCTTTTCAAAAGCTTCTTCTCCCCACGGAAACCAGTTTACGGGGTTGTGGGCATGTTGTAACAGATAAGGTGATTTTTCATTTATTAATTTATTATTGTATTTATAAAAAGCCATTTTATAACTCCCCAATTATTTTACTATATTGTTCCCATTTTAAAATCAATTAACAAAAATATCCTTGAATATCCGATTATTTTTACTTAAAGATTTAAAAGAGCGGCCTTTTCAGTCGCTCCTTAAATAGTATAGCTTTTTTATATATTATAATTTAATAGGATGCTTTCTTTTAACTACCAAAACAAACAAAACACTGATTAGAAGTAAAACCAAGCTGACAATTGCCGTAATTACAACAGCCCGGTACTGACCGTTAAATCCGTCTGCGGAAATATGTTTATAAAGAATACCCGCATAAGCCCACATAGCGGTTAAACCGTAAGCGGCATCTCGGTTTTTTATTGTAACCGCCGCACATATAATTAAACCCAATGCTAAAACAATTGCCGTCCATATTTGTGTGGATATGCCAACTCCGTTAAAGCCCAAGCTTGTGAGCAAAATAACAATATTGGCTATTGCAGCGATTGTAATCCATGCAAAATATATGCTGAACGGAAGCTTAATAAAAATCTTATCCTTACCCGAAAACTCTTGTGCCCTTAGCTTTGAATTTATTGATATAAGACTTATAAGAAGAGTAATCATAAACAGTACCGAAACGGGAATTAGGCCATAATGCCAAACTACTACCCAAGCTGCATTAATTATTGAAGAAAACGCAAATGCAAATCCAATTTCTTTAATAAGTTCTTCCCTTCTGGAGTTTTCATCTTTAAATAGTCCAAATTGATATAAGATAAATAAAGCAAGGAGAAGATAAATCAATCCCCAAATTGAAAATGTAAATTTTGCGGGTGTAAACAGGTTGGGGTACGCTTTCGAAACCTCCCCTGTTGTTACTCCGTTTAACGGAAGAAAGTTTGCAAGTGCATTTACCGCAATCATAAGTAAAAAAGTAATCGCATTTAAAACTTTAAGTCCTTTAAGACTTTTTGTATTGTCCATTAAAAAATCACTCCTGTCAATACGTATAATTAAAAAATAAAATAATATGAATTTAAAATTATATCCTCTTTGTATTTTATGCTCAATCTGTATAAAAAATTTTTTACAGCAGTGAGCGAAAGGTTTCCGTTTTTATATTCATTAATTTTTTTATTAAAAATAGTTTCTTCATATTCCGGCACCGAATTAAAATAATATTTCCATATACATTTTGCGGCATTCATAGAATTTTTAGATGTATTATTCTTTGCTAATGCACTTTCAATAAATTTATAAAATTCAATCGGGTTTATATTCTCTTTGGATTTAAACATATCGCTAATTTCTTTAAAAATTTCAGGCGATTTTTCAAGCACAGCAAATTTGTATTTTCCCCATTCTTTTTCAAATTCACTGTTTGTATCCGATTTGTTGATACAGTTAATACATTTTACAGCTGAAAGATTTTTATCTTTTACTTCAAGCATAATGTCTAAATCTCTGTTTATTATATTTTCATAAAACTTCATGAATTCGACAATTGAAATTGTATTTGAATGTGCCCCCGCTTTTTTTGAATAATCCTGCTGTGAATAATGAATCTTCTGCGGTCCGTCTTTATATTGCCAAGTCTTAGCTCACTCTTCAATCCACTTTAAGTCTTTGGTAAATTTATTAGATGGATTTATCTTATTGTGCAGGGTATCAAACACAACGGGAATATTGAGTTTTTCCCCAATTTCCAGTACATCCTCAATAGTATAATTTCTGTCATCGTTTTCAATAACAAGTCTTTTTCTTATACTCTCAGTCAGTCTTTTATATTGTTCGTAAAACCTTAATACAGCCTGTTTTTTATCACCGTAAATACCGCCTATATGCAGTATAATTTTGTTTTTATCATCAACATTAAGGCTGTTGAGCACATCCGCATGATAATCTAAATCAGCTGCAGCGTTTTTAACTGTAAAATCGGACGGCGAATTTAATACCGTGTACTGCCCGGGGTGCATAGAAACGCGCATACCACTGCTGTTAATCTTATTTCCTATTTGTAAAAGCCTCTCTTTAAAAATATCCTGCCAAGGTGTGCTGTTTACAGAACTTGAACCAAATGGTATAACGCCCGAACTTATTCTGAAAAGTTTAATATTATTTTCTATATTATAGTCAATCATATTTTCCAGAACATCTAAATTATGTTCGGTTATTCTTATTAACAGTTCATCTGTTGCATTTTTTACAATACAGCTTTTTTGTGCTGTCTGCGGTACGCCCAAAGCTTTACAGGCATATCCTATTCTTCCCGCCAACCTTTTATTTCACCGTCCCAATTTAATATTTTTTGTATTATTACATATATTTCTATATTTATTATAATAACGTAAAATTAAAATATTCTGTGTCGTAAAAGCTGAAAATACAAAACCCCGGCCGCAAACTCATCTTTGAGTGCGGTCGGGTCTGTATTTATATAGATACTTTGATTAATTATACTAATTTTAAATTGCTTTTTAAAACTTCTTCCATAGTGGGTATGGAGGGTTCGGCTCCTTTTTTTGAAACAGCAAGAGAGGATGCCTTGGAAGCAATTTCGAGAGCTTTTTCCGGGGTACTACCTTTTGATATTTCCTCAATAAAGAAACCTGTAAAAGTATCTCCAGCAGCTGTTGTGTCTATAACAGGAACGTCATATATTCCATGTGAAGCCATTTGAGATTTATCTTTATAAACAGCACCCTTACTTCCGAGTGTTAAAACTATTTTAGCGTCAGGGAATTTTTGAAGAAGTAAGTCAGCCATTGAGTCAATTTTTTCACTCCCGCAAATCTGCGCACCTTCTACTTCATTCAAAATAAAGTAATCAACCAAATCAAGAGGCATCTCAAGGATTTTTTCGTTCATGGGAGAGGGGTTTAAAACTATTGTCATTCCCTTTTCGTGTGCTGATTTCATAATTGTCCCGCCGCAGCTAATTTCATTTTGAAGTAAAAGCCAATCGCCGCGCTTAAAATTTTTAAGAACCTCTTCTGCAAATTCCTGCGTTACTTTTTGGTTTTCACCGCCGTAAAGAAGAATGCAGTTCTGTCCCTTTTTATTTACCTGAATAATTGCGTGACCGGTAACACCGTCGGTTTTTTTAACATAATCAGTATTTACACCGCTCTTTATAAGTACATCGGCAAGCATAACGCCGTCTTTGCCGATTCTTCCTGCATGGTAAACAGCTGCACCCGCCCTTGCAAGAGCAAGCGACTGATTAAGACCTTTTCCTCCGCAGAAAACAGACATGGAATCGGAAGAAAGTGTTTCACCCGGCATTACAAAATGATCCACACTGTAAACATTGTCGATATTTAGAGAACCAAAATCTAATATTTTCAAAACAAACTACTCCTTTATTAAAGTTTTTGTACTGTCTCGTATTGATAAAGTTGGTTTAAACAATATACATTTTTAGATTTCCACTTCGTTCGTTTATTTGGTACATTAACTGTCTTCCGCTTCCTTGCTCATTTCGTAAAACAGACTGTTATTAGTTCGCTCTTACTCGGGATAATTTGATATAATCTCTATTAATAAAACGATTTACCTAAATAATATCATACTTTTAACACGATGTAAATATAAATAAAATTATTTAAAAAATAATTAATTTCTGATTTAAAATTACAAATAATTGCTGTATTATTTTTTGCAAATTTAATTGTCATTTTTTTAATTTATGATATAATTAACTAAGTTGCTTTAGGTACGCTTGAAGATAAAAACTATTTTTCTGACAGCAAACCGTAAAAAGCGTTCATACAAAGTAATCGTACTGATACATAAGGGTTCGTCCCAAGTGATAAGGCGAGAGAATAGTTGTTTCTGCCCCGGGAAAAGTATATTTATTTTCAGGGCCAGTCAGTACTATCCTTGTGCCTTTTGGTGCAGGGTTTTTTTATTACTTAGAAAGAGGTACAAAAATGGACTCAAGAATAGCTCTTATCGGAATAATTGTGGAAAATGTCGATTCAGCCGAAAAAATCAACTTGGTACTGCATGAATATGCAAAGTACATTATCGGACGAATGGGCGTTCCTTACAGCAAGCGGAATGTTTCGGTAATCAGCGTTGTAATAGACGCACCCAACAATGTAATCAGTGCAATTTCGGGAAAGCTTGGTATGCTTCCCCATGTAAGCACAAAAACTGTATATTCAAAAATAACTTCAGAGGAGTAGAAACGGAGTTTGCCGATGAAATCATTAATTGACAAGCTGTACAATGAAAACACCCTCAGCAAAGACGAATTTTACTGTTTATTAAGTAATTTCACCCCCGAAACCAGCGAATATCTTTTTAATATATCAAGGAAAGTTTCTCAAAAATATTTTGGAAATAAAGTCTATATCAGGGGGCTTATTGAATTTACGAATTACTGTAAAAACAACTGTTATTACTGCGGAATTAGACGGGATAGCGATAAAATAAGCCGCTACAGACTTAGCAAAAACGATATTTTATCCTGCTGTACAAAAGGGTACAAGTTAGGGTTTCGTACATTTGTATTACAAGGCGGCGAAGACCTTAAATATTCGGATGAAGATATCGAGGACGTTATCCGATGTATTAAAAAAATCTTTCCTGACTGTGCGGTTACGCTGTCAATCGGCGAAAAAAGTTATGATTCGTACCTTAAATATTTCAACGCGGGAGCCGACCGCTACCTTTTAAGGCACGAAACCGCAAACCTTAACCATTACAGAAAACTCCATCCTCAAAACCAGACACTTGAAAACCGTATGCAGTGTTTAACCTATTTAAAAGAAATAGGTTACCAAGTCGGCACAGGTTTTATGGTTGGTTCTCCGTATCAAACCGCAGAATGTCTTGCTGAAGATTTACTTTTTATTAAAAAATTTCAGCCGCAAATGGTGGGTATAGGTCCGTTTATTCCACACCATGACACCCCTTTTGCCGAATATTCTGCCGGAAATCTAAACCTTACTCTACTGCTCATAGGCATTTTAAGACTTATGATACCTAACCTTCTTATTCCCGCAACAACAGCGCTCGGAACGATAGACAAAAACGGACGTGAAATGGGAATTTTAGCAGGAGCAAACGTTGTAATGCCCAACCTTTCCCCTTTTAATGTTCGAAAGAAATACTCTTTGTATGATAACAAAATCTGTACCGGAGAAGAGGCCGCCGAATGCAGATTTTCTTTAGAAAGACGTCTTAAGAAAATAGGATATGAAATCGCATTCGACCGAGGCGATTTTCTTCCTATAAATTAATTTAAAGGAGTTTTCAGTATGTATGACTGTAAATCAAAAAAAGCGGAAGAATTTATAAATGACGAAGAAATATTAGAAACCCTTGAATACGCACAAAAAAACAAACACAACCGCGAACTTATCGAAAGTCTTCTCGATAGAGCAAAAGACTGTAAAGGGTTAACCCACCGCGAAGCCGCCGTACTGCTTGATTGTGATATACCTGATTTAAACGAAAAGATGCATGAACTTGCAAAAGAGATAAAACAAAAGTTTTACGGCAACCGTATAGTTTTGTTTGCTCCGCTGTATCTTTCAAATTACTGCGTAAACGGCTGTGTTTACTGCCCTTATCACTGCAAAAACAAAACAATATCGCGCAAAAAGCTAACACAGGAGGAAATTAAGCGAGAAGTAATCGCGCTGCAGGATATGGGACACAAACGTTTAGCATTGGAAACAGGAGAAGACCCGGTAAACTGTCCGATAGAATACGTTCTTGAAAGTATTAAAACTATTTACAGCATCAAACATAAAAACGGTGCAATCCGCCGTGTAAATGTAAATATTGCCGCAACAACAGTTGAAAATTACAGAAAGCTCAAAGAAGTGGGAATCGGTACATACATTCTGTTTCAGGAAACATACAACAAGAAGAGCTATGAAGAGCTTCATCCTACGGGACCTAAACATAACTATGCATACCACACCGAGGCAATGGACCGCGCAATGGAAGGCGGAATCGACGACGTAGGTATCGGTGTTCTTTTCGGACTGAATATGTACCGTTATGATTTTGTAGGCTTGCTTATGCACGCAGAACACCTTGAAGCCGCTTGTGGTGTCGGCCCTCATACTATCAGCGTACCGCGCATACGCCCTGCGGACGATATCGACCCCAAAAACTTTTCAAATGCTATTTCTGACGATATCTTTGCAAAAATTGTTGCGGTTATCCGCATTGCAGTTCCTTACACAGGTATGATTATCTCTACACGAGAATCCCAAAAAACACGTGAACGGGTCTTGGATTTAGGAGTTTCTCAAATAAGCGGTGCTTCATGCACAAGTGTCGGCGGATATGCCAAAAAAGAGAATGAGGACGACAACTCCAAACAATTTGATGTCAATGACACAAGAACACTCGACGAAATAGTCAACTGGCTTTTCGACTTGGGGTATATTCCGAGTTTCTGTACAGCGTGTTACCGTGCCGGCCGTACGGGCGACCGCTTTATGAGCCTTGTCAAAGCTGGGCAGATTTCAAACTGCTGTCTGCCGAATGCACTTATGACTCTTAAAGAATACCTCGAAGATTATGCATCACCGGAAACAAAGAAAAAGGGTGAAGCACTGATTGAAAAGCAGGTACATACAATACCGAAAGAAAATGTACGAGCTGTGGCAATAAAGAATTTGTCAGAAATAAGCGAAGGCAAACGTGATTTCAGATTTTAGATAATTTTAGAGGGAGTAATTTTATGAGTTTAAATGATACCCCCAGAGCTAACCGTCTTCATATTGCAATTTTCGGCAGACGCAACAGCGGAAAATCATCGCTGATAAACGCAATTACAAACCAAAATACAGCAATAGTATCTGATGTTGCGGGAACAACCGCCGACCCGGTTTACAAATCAATGGAAATACACGGTATCGGTCCTGTTGTATTTATTGATACAGCAGGATTCGACGATGTCGGTAAGCTTGGAACTATGCGTGTCGAAAAGACAAAAAGAGTGACGGAAAAGACAGATATCGCCATTGTCGTTTATTGCGGTGAAGATATAGAAGATGAAATTTCCTGGACAAACGAACTTCGCCGAAAAAAAATACCCGTCATATGTGTTGTAAATAAATGCGATATACTTAAAAATGTTGATAAAATATGCGAAAATATTAATCGAAACTGCAAAATAAATCCTATTGTCGTCAGCGCCAAAAATAAATCAGGTATAGAAAAAATAAGAGAAGAAATAATCCGTCTTCTTCCCGAGGATTTCGAAGCAAAAAGCATCACGGGAAAGCTTGCAAAAGACGGGGACGTCGTTCTTCTCGTAATGCCACAGGATATTCAGGCTCCGAAAGGCAGGCTTATTCTGCCACAGGTACAAACGATAAGGGAACTGCTCGATAAAAAGTGCATTGTTATAAGCGCAACCACCGACAAATTGGACAGCGCACTAAAAAGTCTTTCAAAGCCGCCGCAGCTGATTATTACGGATTCACAGGTATTTAAAACTGTTTACGAAAAGAAGCCAAAAGAAAGCCTTTTAACCTCTTTTTCAGTTCTTTTTGCAAACTATAAGGGCGACTTAAACTACTTTGTTAAAAGCGCAAAAACCATCCAAAATCTCAACGAAAATTCAAAGGTGCTGATATCCGAAGCCTGTACACACGCTCCATTTGCCGAAGACATCGGTCGCGAAAAAATCCCAAAAATGCTGAAAAATAGATTTGGCGAAAATCTTACTGTGGACATAGTAAGCGGCACGGATTTTCCAAATGACCTTTCTGAATACGATTTGATAATTCATTGCGGAGCGTGTATGTTTAACAGGAAATATGTGCTTTCTCGCATTGAACAGGCACGCAGTCAGGGAGTTCCTATGACAAACTACGGAGTAGCAATAGCATATCTTCAGGGCATTTTGGATAAAATCGATTTATTTTGATTTTGGCAGCGCAAGCGGGGACAGTCAAAACTGACTGTCCCCGCTTTTTATTTGGCTGTTTTAAAATATAAGTTTTCAATATTATTCCGAGTTTTTTGTTCCTCTTCTGTATATAAAATATACCGCTGTAATTAACTGATATCCTGCGGCCGACAAAAGCTCTGAAACGCTCAAAAAAGGCAAGAAATATAATATGCCACAGGCTGTTATTATGTAAATCACTATTAAAATAATTATTTCGAAAAGTTTAAGTAAGAAAATATCTTTAGCATTTAGTCCGCTGTTTTTAACAAAAAATAGGTCAGCACCAATCAGTACCCCTGATAATATTGTAAGAAAAAACGATACATAATGATGAAGTAACGAATAAGTTATTGAAGAGTAAATATTAGCCTGCCTTTCAATAAGTTTTATCCCTATAAGCAACAGCGGCAGCAAGATTAAGTAGGAAATATATAATATCTTTTTAGCATAAATTTTCATCTTACACCTAAATATTCAATTAAAAATTATTTCTTCCAAAAATATCATTTGACATTGCTATATCCCACGAGCGTGTTCCACGTTGCAATTTTACAAAATAGTTAGCCCCTGCGTAATTATCAAATGTATTTGCAACCGGTACACTATCCCATGAAGAAGGAGTATAATAGGTCCAATTTCTTTTATTAACGCTAATATTATATGTATCTGAGCAAATATGATGACGACCATCCGGGGCCAAACCTTCCTGCCCGATTGTAGCATAGTTGTCGATTATCTTTATATTAGAACCCAGATTACTGCCAGAACCTCCTCCTTGAATATTTCCAACTACTTTATCAATACCAAAGTATTGTTTTCCATTTTTATTATATTCCGTATAAAAGACTCTGGTTGTAATAGTTGCCGAGTACGACCCATCACTCTTTGACCTTTCTACACTCCCTCCATTTGAATTGACTGCATTTAGAAGTTATTGAACATTTCCGTCCAATGAAACTAATGCAACGTTTGTCTGTATTTTATTTACGCTGTTTTCAATTCCTTTATCTTTACAAGCTGAAAATATATTATAGCCTGAACTTGATGGTACTATTTCAGTCTTAGAAAAAATAATATACTCATCAGTTGAATTTAATATTTTTCCTGTATTGACCACTTCATCAATTTGTTTGTCTGTTACATTTCTTTCAGTTTGGGCAAACGCCGGGACATAGGTCATTATAGAAATCGCTAAAACAAGAACTAAACTTATAATCTTTTTCATTTTACCTTTCATTTTAATTTCTCCTTTTCTTTACATATGTTTTTTTAAAATAAAAAGGGATTTCTCACCCCATACTTAAACCAATTTGCTTGCCCCCTTCGTTTTTATTTATTTCAAAGTTAAATGAAATACATATTTTGCAATTCATCATCTTATATTTCTTTACTACAATTTAATTTTAACATAATTGTCAAAATTTGTAAATACATATTTCAAAGTTATAATAAATAAATTAAAATATGGCTGCTGAAAATATTCAGCAGCCCAAAATTTGATTATTCAACTGTAATTACCGAAACAGGGCATCCGTCCTGTGCTTCAACGGCTTTGTCTTCCAAACTTTCCGGAACATCTTCCTGTATAACTGCGGCAAATCCATCATCGACAATTTTAAAAACTTCCGGACATATCGATGCACAAAGGCCACACGATATACAGCCTTCTCTATCTATTTCTGCTCTCATAAATTATCCACCTTTCTAAATATATACCATCTATATCATAATTTTACAAATGAAAGATTATCGACCAATTATATTGTCACCTTGTTCAAACAGTTTATTCGAAATATTATTTCTAAATTAATCCAAAAAGCCAATAAAATCCGAATTGCATTTTATTAGAAAGTTTCTTACATTTTCTTCTTCAACTTCTTTTTGTTTTTCATCTGTAAGTCTTCCCAATCTATCGCATAACCCTAAAAGAGCAACATCTTTTACCGAAGTTTGGGATTTCATAGATTTTATATCAGCAAAAGGCATATCTTTTACAACAAACAGAATCTGCATATGCCAGCGCACAAGTGATGATACTTTTTTTATAAATTTGCTATCATTTGTAAATTGATTTAAAAATTTTTCTGACAATTTTGCACCGACTTTGTCATGGTCATATGATGTTATTCTTCCTCTGCGTACTTTTGTTGTGTCCGCTTTTCCAACATCGTGTAAAAGTGCCGCCCACATAAAAACTTTTATATCACTGCTCTTATTTTTTACTTTTGCGGCATTGTCCAGAACGAGCATAGTATGGTTCCATACATTTCCCTCAGGGTGATATGTCGGAGACTGCTCGGTACTTTTCAATTTTTCAAGCATAGTCATTGGGTACTTTAAAAACTCTTCGGTTTCGCTTAAAGTATTTATAAACTGGGACGGCTTATCGTCATTAATCAAATGGTATTCTATTGTATTAAATAGTTCATTATTATCTGTCATTTATTTCCCTTTTGTAAGTTTGATTTATTTATTTAATTATTTTCTCCAAATAAAATGACCGTATGCAGTAAACTGATACGGTCATTAAATTATAACTCTTTAGTCGATTCGCGAACAACTAATTCTGCCGGAAATATTCTATGTACGGAGTTAGTCTTTTTATGAATCAAATCAAAAAGAATTTTTATAGTTTCTTTTGCAATTTCTTCAACCGGCTGTCTAATTGTGGTTATCGACGGGTTATAGTAAAAAGCAATATCCATACCGTCAAATCCCGCAACCGAATAATCATCGGGGATTTTTTTTCCTGTTTCCAAAATTGCTTTGCATGCTCCGACAGCAAGGCTGTCCGATATAGCATAAATAGCTGTAAATTCTTCTTCTGATTTTAACAACTCTTTAGTTACTTCATATCCGTTTTTCATACTGTAACCTTCGATGCAGTCCTTCATACACCAAACTAAATTTCTGTCTAATTTAATATGATTATCTTCGAGCGCTTTTTTGTAGCCGTCAAAACGAAGTTGTCCAATACTTTCATCATTCATAGGAGCTGAAATAATAGCAATTTTTTTATGTCCTAAACTGCAAAGGTAGTTGACTATTTTGTAGCTTTCCGCAAAGTCATCTACGGATACGGATGAGTAGTTGTTTTCACCTGCCTGTGATGCCATTACTATTGTACTTAATACAAAAGGTACTGTAAGCTGTTCAAGTTTTTCTTTAGTATGTGAAAAATATCCGCCTAAAAAGACTATACCTTTTAAGCGCTTTTCTTTTTCAAGCTCTATCGCTACATCAATTTCGTCTTGGTTTTCGTCAACTTTTTGTAAAATGTATGAATACTTTCTGCTTTTTGTTTCTTTTTCGAAAACCTGGAGCATTTTATTAAAAAACGGGTTTGTAATACCTTTAATTAGTACTGCTATAGTTTTTGACTGGGAACGCTTTAAGTTTCGTGCACTGTTATTAGGTACATAATTATTTTCCTTAATAACTTTCATAACTTTAGCTTTTGTTTGCTTATTAATATCAGGATGATTGTTCATTGCCCTTGATACGGTAGTAACTCCTACTCCGCACATTTTGGCAATATCTTTAATTGTTATCGAATCCATAAAACGTTCTCCCTTTAAACCGATAATTTCGGCTTTTGCCGCTATTTATAATATATCAGTTTAAAATAAGTTTTGCAACAAAAGTTATTTTAAACTATCTACTGTATAACTTTACCATCTTCTTAATTTTTAAAGATAATTCTTTCGTGATTTCACCGTCAAGAAGTCTCCATTTCCAGTTACCTCCAACAGTTGACGGTGTGTTCATTCTTGCTTCTTCGCCGAGTCCCAAATAGTCCTGAATTGGGATAATTGCATAGTTTGCAACACTTGAAAGTGCGAGGCGGATAAAATCCCAATGTATGTCTTTAAAATTCGTTTTTTCATTTCCGAGATAATCTATTGACATCTGTTTGTCTTTTTTCGGTAGACTTTTATACCAGCCTTTTATTGTATCGTTATCATGAGTTCCGGTATAAACTACACAATTTTTTTCATAATTGTGCGGAAGATAATCATTTTCTTCCCTGGAATCAAAGGCAAATTCCAAAACTTTCATACCCGGATACCCTGTATCCTTAACAAGTTTTCGGACACTGTCAGTTACAAATCCCAAGTCTTCGGCAATAATTTCCACTTTTCCTATTTTACTATTTAAAGCATGGAAAAAATCCAAGCCCGGGCCTTTCTCCCAATGTCCAAATTCTGCTGTAGGCTGACCAAAAGGTATTGTATAGTATTCATCAAAACCCCTGAAATGGTCAATTCGCACTACATCATAGAGCTTAAAACAATAAAGGATACGCTGTATCCACCAAGAATAAGAAGTCTTTTTATGATAATCCCAATCGTAAATCGGACTTCCCCAAAGCTGACCTTTTAAAGAAAATCCGTCCGGGGGGCATCCTGCCACTTCAATAGGATTATTCTGTTTATCGAATTTAAATAGCTGCGGATTTGACCAGCTGTCAGCGCTGTCAAATGCCACATAAATCGGAATATCCCCTATAATTTTAATTTTATTTTTGTTTGCATAATTTTTTAGATTACTCCACTGTTCCCAAAACTTATATTGTATAAATTTATAAAACTCAATGTCATCTTTAAGTTCCTCCGAATACCTTTTAACAGCCTCGGGGGTTCTTAATTTAATATCATCATCCCATTTATTCCAGCTGACTTCGTTAAAATGACGTTTAACCGCTGTATATAAAGTATAATCTTTAAGCCAAAAATCATTTTCCTTCTTAAAATTTTCGTACTCTATATCAGTTTTATCGCGGCTTCTGTCAAATGCTTTTCTTAAAATTTTAAACCTTGAAAAGTATATTTTATCATATTCTATATATCTTTTATCCTGCCCAAAATCATATTCTTCACATTCTTCTGTTGTTAAAAGTCCCTCTTTTGCCAATGTTTCCAAATCGATAAAATAAGGATTACCCGCAAAAGTTGAAAATGATTGATACGGTGAATCGCCGTATCCCGTAGAACCCAGCGGAAGTATCTGCCAATAACTTTGTCCGCTTTCTTTTAAGAAATCTACAAAATCATAGGCTTCTTTTGAAAAACAGCCTATACCGTATTTTGAAGGCAGACTATATATAGGCATTAATATTCCACATGCTCTCATGAAACCACTTCCCTAAAAATTGTATTTCTATCCATAATCATCTACACCATTTTGTATTATCCATTTGAAAATTAAATAGAAAATTACAACTGGAAGTATTTGATTGATTAGTAAATTTATCCTTTGACTGCACCTGCAATAACACCCTTTATAATGTGCTTTTGACAAGTCATATAGAAAATTATAATAGGAATAATTGAAAGAACTAAAACAGCCATCATGGCGCCCATGTCCTTTGAGCCGTAACCACCTTGTAAATATTGTACCGCAATCGGTATTGTCTTGAACTTGTTACCGATTACAAGATAAGGAAGAAGGTAGTCATTCCAAATCCACATGGTATTTAAAATCGCTATTGTTATTGTTGTAGGTTTTAAAACCGGAAATACTACATAGAAAAAAGTTTGAATAGGATTACAGCTGTCAATCATTGCGGCTTCTTCAATATCAATCGGAATTGATTTAATAAAACCGCTGAACATAAAGACTGAAAGTCCCGCTCCAAAGCCGAGATATATAACAATTAGCCCCACAGGGTTATCCAAATTAAGCATATTCGCGGTTTTACTCATTGTGAACATAACCATTTGGAAAGGCACAATCATTGAAAAAACCAAGAGATAATAAACTATTTTTGTAAACCATGTTTTAACCCTTGTAATATACCAAGCCGTCATAGAAGTAAAGAGTATAATCGCAGCAACCGAAAATACAGTAATAAAAAGCGAATACCCAAAAGCACTTATGAATCCGGTTTTGGTAATACCGTTAATATAATTCGATATTCCCGAAAATGTATCTGCGTTAGGCAAAACAAAAGGTTCATCTGCAATATAAAATCTTCCCTTAAATGAATTCATAAGGATTACGAAGATAGGCGCCAGTGAAAACATAGCAAGTACAGTAAGTACTATAAAAGTAATATTGTCTTTGATTGACTTGGTTTTCATCAGTTTTCTACCTCCTTGCTTCTTGTTATTGCAAGCTGAATAAACGCAATAGCGGCAACCATTATAAAGAATATAACAGCCTTTGCCTGACCTACACCCTCAAATCCGACTTTGCCGTAAAATGTATTGTAAATATCGAGAGCAAGCATTGCAGTCTGTTTTGACGGAGCACCCGCTGTGAGTGCGAGGTTTTGGTCGAACAGTTTAAAAGAGTTAGTAAGAGTTAAGAAAAGGCAAATAGTAATGGACGGCATAATAAGCGGAATTGTTACATGGCGCATAATTTGAAAAGGTTTTGCACCGTCAACTGCCGCGGCGTCAAGTAAACTGCTTGGAATATTTTGAATTCCGGCTATATAAATTATCATCATATAACCGACAAGCTGCCAATTCATAAGAACTACCAATCCCCAAAAGCCGTATTTCGGGTCTGTTGTTATTGTAGCTCCGAATTTGTACAAAACACCGTTTATTATAAGCTGCCAAATATATCCCAATACTATTCCGCCGATTAAGTTAGGCATAAAGAATATTGTACGGAATACATTAGTTCCTTTTTTTCCTCTTGTAAGCAGCATTGCAAGCACAAAAGCAAATACATTAATTAAAATTACAGATACAACCGCAAATTTAACAGTAAACCAAAGCGCATCTAAAAATTCAGTATTTGATGTAAAAGCTTTTATATAATTTTCAAATCCCACCCATTTAGCATTCGTTACTGTAGTGAATTTAGTAAAGGACAAATATATTCCCATGAAAAACGGTATTAAAAACGCAATTGAGAAAGCTAATAAAGTCGGCAGTTGGAAGAATGCAGCATATTTTTTAAGCGCTTTTTGCATAAAATCTCCTCCGTGTTTTTTCCTTGTGTTTTATAAAAAATAGTGAGTGGCTTTTTGAACTGCACTCACTATCATATTTACTTATGCCGTAATTAAACGGCATAAGTAAAAACCTAATCATTCGTTTACGTACTATTATATTTTATTTAGCTCTTTCGGATTTCCAAGAGTCCTGAACAACTTTGGTGACATCTTCCCAGGTTTTGTTTCCCTGAGTGTATTCCAAAAGTGCATCGCCAAAATAGTTTTTAAATTCTTCACTTGGGAATGCAGAGAATGTCCAAGGAATATTTTGGATTTCCTTATTTTCCATATACTTAATAACTTCTTTAGCTAACGGGTCTTTTGGCTGTTCAGACTCTGTAAAGGTATCGAACGGAGCAATAAATGAAAGTTTATTTACAACATAATCTTTACCCTTTGTGCTTGAATAAAGCCAATTTAAGAAGTCAGCTGAAGCTTTTTGTTTAGCTTTTGAAACTTTGTTGTTAATTGCAAAGTAGTTTTCTGTGCCTATGCAGAGACCTTGTTTTTCTTCACCTTTAATACCTGTGTAGATAGGCATAAACTTAACATCGGATTCATTAACAACATTACCCTTTACTTTAGCAATCTGAGACCAGCCCCAGTTGCCGTTTTGTACCATTGCGGATTTACCCAGTGCAAACTCTGCCATGGAATCGTCTGTTGATTTACTGCCGAGTAAGCCTTTTTTTGTTACAGAGTTGTTTGTATAAAGGTCAAATACATTTTTAAAATTATTACCGTACTTAAATGCTATCTCTTTTGCGTTAAGTCCGGCTAAAATTGTATTGTCTTGTTTTGTATCTTCTTTAAATTCATAGTATAAAGGTAGATTTGCCAAGTGTGTCTGCCATCTCCACTGTTCACCTGCAGACATTGATGTTGACGAAAAGACGCCTTCAATACCTAATTTATCTTTATTCTTTGTCATATCTTCAACAACTTTTTTCAAAGTGTCGAAATTTTTAATTTCATCCACTGAAGAAATATCAACAGCTTTATTAGAAAGTGCGAAATATTTTTTCATAACTGCGTCGTTATAAATAATTCCGTATCCTTCAACAACGTATGGAATACCATAAACTCCGTCGCCTTCTTTAACGGCAAGTTCCTTATCAATTAAATGTTTGTAAAGCTCTGTATCTTTCAAGTCTGCACAATAATCTTTCCAAGACTGGAAACCAACAGGTCCGTTAATCTGGAAAATGGTAGGTGCTTCATCTTTTCCGATTTCGGATTTCAATGTTTGTTCGTATGTACCGGCGGCTGCTGTTACAACATTGACTTTAACACCTTTTTCAGCCTCATAATCTTTTGCAATTTCGTTATAAACTTCTGCAATTTCCGGTTTAAAGTTCAAAAAATAAATTTCTTTTGCTGCTTCTTCCGCACCTTCTGATTGTGGGGATTTAGTGTTGTTGCACCCCGTCACAACGCCGGCCACCATAGCCATTGACAATATAAGAGCTGTTACTTTACCCAACCTTTTCATACTGTTTCCTTCTTTCATATATATTTGCTTCTAATTTGAAAACGTTGTCGAATATTGGCATCGTTATCGGTAACGTTTTCAATTTATCTAAGCTGATAATATCATAATATATTAAATATTGCAATAGATTTATATCAATTTGTTTAAAAGTTTTATATGAAAAGTAAAATTACTTCCAAATAGTTGTAATCTATAAACATTTTATAATTTTTATACTTTAATAATTTTTTGGATAAAGAAAAAACTTGCAATTTTTTATTTTTTCATTAAAATGAATATGAATGGCATATTATGTAATTTTATTTTACATCCAGCTCAATAAATGTATATTTTTGCCGATATTATTCTTATGGGTATATAATAAAATTACTAATTTTATCGCTCGGAAAAATATATTTATAAGGAGGATTTGGATTTATAGTTAATTTCCAACAAATTTTTGAGGAGTTGATACTTAATGAAAGAAAAAATAAAACAAAGTCTTAGCGCAAAATTAGCATTGTTTTTTATTTCGTCATTGTCAATTATTATGATTGGTGTTGTATTATTAAGTTCCTTATACACAAATAAGTCTTTTAATGAATATCTTCAAAAAGACGTTGACACTTCTTTAAAAGGGTTATCCGATACAATTAAAGATTATAAAAATCAAATAAATACCGTAGGAACTGAATTAACCAATTCAACCGAGTTTATTAACAATATTAATTCTAAAAATACGTACTCGATAACATCAACAATAATGTCCACGGCTAAAGAAAACGGTGTATCTTACATAGTTGTTATGGATACAGACGGGAAAGTTATTGCAAAAAATACAACTGAAGAATTAAACTATAATAATTATTCAAAATTAGGTCATGTGCAAAAAGCTATGAAAGGTGAACAAAATATCACAACCGAAGTGATCACAGATAAAAATTTATGCCTTTGCAGTGCGGCTCCAATAAGAGACGGTTCCACGGTAATAGGATATATATCCACTGTTCAGTCTTTAAAGGATAACAAATTCATAGATGAACTTAAAAATGTCTGTGACAGTGACTTCACGATATTTTTAGGAAGTGAACCCATAA
>ENA-UOOM01001796-UOOM01001796.1-fermentation-metagenome-genome-assembly--contig:-NODE-1796-length-19587-cov-13.848659_pt1 | contig 19587 bp, 18 predicted proteins | sample MGYA00245781_ERZ724031 | MGnify/ENA primary metagenome ERZ724031 (study PRJEB28704, sample SAMN03018317) | fermentation metagenome | biome: anthropogenic terrestrial biome; feature: soil... | reverse complement strand
GGCCATGGAGGCGCTGGTGCACAACCTCAACACCATGAATAGCCGCGCCGGCGCGCAGGTGCCGTTCAGCTCCATCAACTATGGCACCGATACCTCGCCCGAGGGGCGCCTGGTGATGGAGCAGCTGCTGCTGGCCACCGAGGCCGGCCTGGGCCGGGGCGAGACGCCCATCTTCCCCATCCAGATTTTCCGGGTGAAGGCGGGCATCAACTCCGACCCCGGCGACCCCAACTATGACCTGTTCCGCCTGGCCATCCGCTGCTCGGCCAAGCGGCTGTTCCCCAACTTCTCCTTCCTGGACGCGCCGTATAACCTCAAGTATTACAAGCCCGGCCAGCCGGAGACCGAGGTGGGCTACATGGGCTGCCGCACCCGCGTGATGGCCAACGCCTTTGACCCGGACCGCGAGGTAGCCCCCCGCCGCGGCAGCCTGAGCTTTACCTCCATCAACCTGCCGCGCATCGCCATCGAGGCCAGGGGCGACGTGCAGTGGTTCTTTGAGGAGCTGGAGCGCAAGCTGGATTTGGTGTACGACCAGCTCAACGAGCGCTTTGAAATCATCGCGCAAAAGAAGGTGTACAACTTCCCCTTCCTGATGGGGCAGCACGTGTGGATTGACTCCGAAAAGCTCAAGTGGGACGACGAGGTGCGCGAGGTGCTGAAGCACGGTACGCTCACCACCGGCTTCATCGGCCTGGCGGAAGCGTTGGTCGCCCTGCGGGGCAGCCACCACGGGCAGAGCCCCGAGAGCCAGAACCTGGGGCTGGAGATTGTGGGCTTTATGCGCAGCTACCTGGACAAGAAGGCCGCCGAGACCCACCTGAACTACACCCTCATCGCCACCCCGGCGGAGGGGCTGTCCGGCCGCTTCGTGCGCATCGACCGGGAGCGCTTTGGCAGCATCCCCGGCGTGACCGACCGCGAGTACTACACCAACTCCTTCCACATCCCGGTGTACTTCCCCATCAGCGCCTTTGACAAAATCAGCCTGGAGGCCCCCTACCACGCGCTGACCAACGCCGGGCACATCACCTATGTGGAGATGGACGGCGACCCGCTGCAGAACCTGGATGCCTTTGAAAAGATTGTGCGCCACATGCAGAAGACCGGCGTGGGCTATGGCTCCATCAACCACCCCATCGACCGCGACCCCATCTGCGGCTACAACGGCATCATCGGCGACAGCTGCCCCCAGTGCGGCCGCAAGGAGGAAGACCACAAGTTCGAGCGCATCCGCCGCATCACCGGCTACCTTGTGGGCACCACCGACCGCTTCAACAACGCCAAGCGCACCGAGGAGCAGGAGCGCGTGAAGCACGGGCTGGATAACTGATAGGGTTATGAGGGGGGGGACGTTGGACCCTTTCTTGAAAGAAAGGGCCCAAACCCCCAAAGAACTTTAATTCGGTAACAAATGTTATTATCCAAGCAATACAATCAATTTATTTAAAGTCTTTTGGAGGGTGTGGGAACCTTTTCTTCAGAAAAGGTTCCCACCGTCTCCTCGTCCCACCGTCCCCTTCCGTTCCCCCTGAAAGGAGTTCCCATGCGTTTTCGACTATCCGGGCTGGCCAATGACAGCATTGTGGACGGCCCCGGCCTGCGGCTGGCGGTGTTTATGCAGGGCTGCCCGTACGACTGTCCGGGCTGTCACAACCCGCAGACGCACGACCCGCAGGGCGGGCGCGAAGCGGATACGCAGGAGGTATTCGACCTGCTGGACAAGAACCCGCTGCTGGACGGGCTGACGCTGTCGGGCGGCGAGCCGATGATGCAGCCGGAGGCCGCGGCGCTGATGGCTGCGTATGCCAGGCAGAAGGGCCTCAACGTGTGGTGCTACACCGGCAGCACATGGGAGGCCATTGCGAAGGAAGGCGACCCGGCCAAGCGGCATTTGCTATCGCTGGTGGATGTGCTGGTGGACGGCCCCTTTGTGCAGGCGGAAAAATCGCTCGAGCTCAGCTGGCGCGGCAGCCGCAACCAGCGGCTGATTGACGTGCCGCGCAGCCTGGCATCGGGCACCGCGGTGCTGTGGGCGCCGAAGGTCAGGTAAACTGAATCAAGCTCGCGTATGCGAAACGCCGCTCCGAATTCGGGGCGGCGTTTAGGTTGAAGATATAGCGCATAGGGTTGAGATCAGAACGGCTCGTCCTCGCCCTCCATCTCGATCATCTCTTCCAGCGCTTCCACGCTCCCGTCCTGCGGCTGCTCCTCTTCCTCAAATACGGGCGCGTCGTCAAAGACCACCTTGGCCAGCTCGGCTGCCTGGGTCAGCATGCCATAGGGCACGTAGAAACTATACTCCTCCAGCATGCCGCCCGCCCAGGTGGTCAAGCCGGCGCCCATGCGCCCCTCCTTGAGAAAAGGCATGTGCTCGTCCTGCAGGATGCCCTCCAGCATGGCGGCGGACACCTGATCCACCTTTGCCAGCAGCACGGGGTCATTGTCCACCGGCTCGCGGATGAGCCCCTTGCCCTTGCAGTTGTCGCAGCGACCATTCTCGGCCATCATCCGGCACTTTTCGCAATAGAGCATAGTGTCTCCTTTACTGGTCGTCGGTGTCGCGCACATGTTTGCGGCGGCGCTTGTAGCGCTTGCCGCTCTCCTTCAGGCGGGTGATGGGCTGCACCGTCCACACCGTGCGGCTCAGGCGGTCGGCCTCGCCCCGTTTTTTCTTGGATAGCTTCTCCTTGGGGATGAAGCGCTTCATGGCTTGGGGGCGGGCTGGGGGACAATCAGGTTCATCAATAGCGCGCCCACGGTGTTGCCCAGGACAACCATCGCCAGCATGGTGAAGGCGCCCAGCGCCACCGGCAGGCCCTGCTGCCAGGCAGCGGCGAAATAGAATGCATCGGCCACGCAATGCTCAAACCGCGCCAGCACAAAGGCCGGCACCCCCAGCAGCACGCCCAGGTAGCGGCCCATGGGGTCCTGGTAGCGGCGGAAGATATCCACCCCGATGAATACAATGGCCCCGCAGAACAGGCCGCGCACAAAGCTCTGCCAGGGTGTCTGGCTCATCTTTTCCTGGGCGACGCGCAGGATATCGCCGCCGCCTGCCACCGGCAGGTACAGCAGGCCCACGATGGCCGCGCCGATGAAGTTGGCGGCCAGCATGATGAGCAGCTGCTTGGGGCCGTATCCGCCGGGGCGGCCCAGGTAGGCGATGCGCCCGGTGAACAGCGGCAGGCCGTACTGGCACACGGCGTATAGGCCAAAACTGAATAGAAAGGCACCCAGGTAACGGCTCTCCACCGACATGTAGGCATAGCCGCCCAGGGCGATGCTGACGCCTGCGGCCATGCTGTGCAGAAAGAAGTGCATAGGACGCGCTTCCATCCTTCCGTTTCATCATTCTCTATGGTCATCATAGCATAGGGGCGGGAAGGCTGGCAAGTTCTTGTAAAGGCTGGGCAACTGTGCTACCATGCCCTTGTAAAATCAATGGCCGCAAGGCCATCAGGAGGCTGACATGGACAAAAAAACCGTATTTTCGCACGTGGATCACACGCTGCTCAAGGCTACCTCCACCTGGGAGGAGGTCAGCGCCCTGTGTCAGGAGGCGCTGGAGCATGGCATGGCCACGGTGTGCATTCCGCCGCGCTTCGTGCGCCTGGCTAAGGAGACCTACCCCAACCTGCAGGTGTGCACGGTGATTGGTTTCCCCCTGGGGTACAACACCACCGCCATCAAGGCCGCCGAGGCCGAGCAGGCGCTGCGCGAGGGCGCGGACGAGATTGACATGGTCATCAACCTGGGCGATGTAAAGGCCGGGCGCTTTGCGCAGGTGACCGAGGAAATCAAGAAGCTCAAGGACATCGCGGGAGACAAGGTGCTCAAGGTGATTGTGGAGACCTGCTACTTGACCGATGAAGAAAAGGTCGCGCTGTGCGGCTGCGTGACGGAAGCGGGCGCCGACTACATCAAGACATCCACCGGATTTGGCACCGGCGGTGCCACGCTGGCCGACATCCGCCTGTTCAAGCAGCACATCGGCCCCAAGGTGAAGATCAAGGCGTCCGGCGGCATCCGCACGGCGGAGGACATGGAGGCCTACCTGGCGGAGGGCGTGGACCGCATCGGCGCCAGCGCCGCCATCAAGGCATACGCGGATAGGGACTGATAAAAATTTTGTCCATTAAATAACAAACAGGCCTTCCTGTGCTATAATGCGCGGGAAGGCTTTTGCCTTGAAAGGACGGATTTCCGTATGAAGAAATGGATTGCCCTGACTGCTTTGCTGCTTTGTGTTACTTTGCTGCCCATGGCCGCCATGGCGCAGGACGCCGCGCCCGTTCGTATTTGGGGGTTGATTGGCCCTACCGGCATGAGCCTGGCGCCCATCATGGCCGAGCACAACGCCGCCTATGACATTCGCCTGGCCGCCGCCCCGGAGGAGCTGGTGGGCACGGTGGTCAGCGGCAACTACGATATCGCGGCTCTGCCCACCAACCTGGCCGCCGTGCTGTATCAGAAGACCGAGGGGCAGCTGCAGATGCTGGCCATCAACACGCTGGGCGTGCTGTATGTGCTGGAGAAGGGCGATACCGTGCACGAGGCGGCTGACCTGGCGGGCAAGAGCATCATGCTGTCCGGCCAGGCCGCGGTGCCGGAGTACGCGCTGAGCTATATTCTGTCCGCCAACGGGATTGAGGACGCGACGCTGGACTACCGCTCCGAGCACAACGAGGTATCGGCGCTGGCCGCGGCCGGCAAGGCAGACCTGGTGATGCTGCCCCAGCCCATGGCCATTGCCCTGCAGATGAAGGACCCGGCCTTCCACACCGCCATGGATGTGACGCAGGCCTTCCAGCAGGCTGCGCAGCTGGAGGGCAAGGCCGATGCCGTGCTGTCCATGGGCTGCCTGGTGGTGCGCCGCGCCTTCGCTGAGGAGCAGCCCGAGGCGCTGGCCGATTTCCTGCAGCGCTATGCCCGGGCCGTTCAGTTTGTCAACGAGCAGCCGGCCGAGGCAGCCAAAGACATCGTGGCTGCCGGCATTCTGCCCAGCGCAGCCATCGCCGAAAAGGCCATCCCGCTGTGCCATATCGTGGATGTTACGGGCGAGACGATGAAGACCCAGCTGGCGCCCCTGTTCGAGATTCTCTACGAGGCAAACCCCGCCTCCGTGGGCGGCAAGCTGCCGGATGACGCGTTCTATTATATGCCCTGACTAAGTTACGCTGTTAAGAGAATCCAACATGCCATACAGGCTGTGGATCGTCCAAGGGGACGGAGCCACAGCCTGTTTTCTATCTTAGTAGCATAGTATAGGTCAAATCCCGTTGCAGCGCTTTGCTACAGCACCAGCCCTCCGTCCACGCCCAACACCTGGCCGGAGATGAAGCGCGCGGCGTCCGAGCACAGGAAAAGCGCAGCCTGGGCCACATCCTCCGCCTTGCCCAGGCGCTGCAAAGGGGTGTCGCGGCGCAGGGCCTCCTTGTCGTCTGCGCTGTACCCTGCCATCATGCCGCAGTCAATCACGCCGGGGGCCAGGCAGTTGACGCGGATGCCGCAGGGGCCCACCTCCCGCGCCAGCGATTTGGCCAGGCCCATCAGCCCGGCCTTGGTGGCCGCGTAGGCTGCCTCGCAGCTGGCACCATGAATCCCCTGGCCGGAGGCGGTGTACAGCAGGCTGCCGCCTTCGCGCGGGCGCATGGCGTTGATGGCCTCCCGGCTCAACACAAAGGCGCTGCGCAGGTTGACGGCCATCAGGTCATCCCAGCTCTGGGTGGGCATATCGCTCAGCAGCCCCTGCCAGGTGAGGCCTGCGTTGACAATCAACGCGTCCAGATGGGATAATTGCCGCATGGCAGCAGCAAACAGGGCAAGCGTTTGTCCTTCGTTGCGCAGGTCGGCCTGTAGGGGGATGGCGCCGGTTTCCTCCGCCAATGGCTGCGCCGCCTCGGCCTGCTGATGCCAGCCGAAGGCCACACGCCAGCCGGCTGCGCAAAAGGCGCGCACCAGCCCCTGGCCGATGCCGCCCGTGCCGCCGGTAATCAGCGCTGTTTTCAATATGCCGCCCTCCTCATTACATGCCGATATTGTAGGGGGAAGGCGTTGCTTCGTCAAGAAAGGAGCCCTCATGGACAGCGGGCGAATCGCAACCCTGCTGGGGCAGGAATGCCCCCTGCGCTGCTTTGACAGCATCGACAGCACCAACATATTGGCCAAGCAGTGGGCGCGGGAAGGCGCGCCACATGGCGCCGCCGTGCTGGCCGACCGGCAGACCGCCGGGCGCGGGCGCCTTGGGCGCAGCTTTTTTTCGCCCGAAGGCGGCCTGTATATGAGCCTGATTGTGGATAGTGCGGGCATCCCGCCCGGTCAACTGACCACATTGGCCGCGGTGGCGGTGCTGCGCGCCGTGTCGCAGACCACCGGGCAAACATTGCATATCAAATGGGTCAATGATTTATTGCTGGCCGGGCGCAAGGTGTGCGGCATCCTCGCTGAGGGCATTGTGCAGGGCGACACTCTGGCCCGCTCGGTCATTGGTATCGGTCTCAACACCGGGCCTATGCGCTTTCCGGAGGAACTACAGGACATCGCGGGCACGCTGCATCAGCCGGACAAGCCCGTAGACAGGGAAATGCTGGCCGCTCGTATCATCAGCGGCATCTTGGCGGGCATCCCGCACGTGCCTGCCCACATGGATGCGTATCGCACGCACTGCCTCACGCTGGGGCAGCGGGTGTCCTTTCAGCACGCAGGCCGCCCGCGCATTGGCGTGGCGGCCAGCATCGATGACGATGGCGCTTTGTGGGTGGATACCCCGGAGGGGCCGCTGCATCTGGTGGCGGGGGAAGTCAGCCTGCGGCTGCGTCCTCCTGCCGGGGCAGATGTCTGATGGCCTGACCAATCAGCAATATCAGCCCGGCAATCAGCAGCATCCACCATACGATGCCAACGCGGCCGTTCCCCAGCGAGAACCAGCCGTTGGTCTGCGCATCCACAAAGAAATAAGGCGCCTGCGCGCCGCCGGCGAATGTCAGCCCGGCGATGTTCGCGATGAGCAGAAACCCGGCGTAGCCCAGCGGCAGCACCAGCCCATGGGCAGGGCGGGCCCGCGCGGCCTGCTGCCCGGGTGTAAACAGCGCCCAATCCACAATCGCCAGCAGCGGGGTCAGCACATGCGCGCCCATGTTGCCGGCGCTCCAGTAATAGTCGCCCATGCCGATGCTGTGCATCCACGGCATCAGCAGCACATGGAAAGCCAAATAGGTCAGCGTGATGGCCACCGTGGCCATGTATTTGAACAGCCACAGCCAGCCGGGCACGCGGCGCGCGCCAATGACATCATAGGTTAGAAATACCATGGCCAGCGCCATCACCAGCAGGTTGCTCTGCGTGGTGAAGTACATCAGCGCCCGCCCGTGCATCATGCCGGGCCCGATCAGCGTGGCCCACTGACCCATCACGCCGACAGCCAGCAGAAACAGCTTGACCAATATGGACAGCATGCGGGCGGATTTCCGTTGTGTCGTCATGGTTTTCCCCCTCTTATTTGATTTTAGTATACCACGCAGCGACCAGCCGAAAGCATCATGATATACAGTGTGCGAGTCATCAAAAATTACGAACGGTACGAAAAAGCACCGGGCGAAACCGCCCGGCGCTGTCCTGCCATGCAGGGATAAAAATCAGTAGTTCTCGGCCATCCGCTCAAAGAAAGCGCGGGGATGGTCGCAGGCGGGGCACTTCATCGGGGGGGTCTTGCCCTCAAAGATGAAGCCGCAGTTGATGCAGTGCCACTTGGTGGGGGCAGCCTCTACCCACACGTCATCGTTTTCGATGTGCTGGGCCAGCTTGTTGTAGCGGGCTTCGTGCTGGAACTCAACCTTGGCCACGTTCTCAAAGCGGACGGCCAGCTCCTTGAAGCCTTCCTGATGGGCCACTTCGGCAAAGCCCTTGTACATGTCGGTCCACTCATAGTGCTCGCCGGCAGCGGCGGCCTTGAGGTTCTTCAGGGTGTCGCCGGCGGTCTCGCCGTTGTGCAGCTCGCCCAGGGCCTTGAACCACAGCTTGGCGTGCTCCTTCTCGTTGAGCGCGGTCTCGGCAAAAATCTTGGCGACCTGCTCGTAGCCTTCCTTCTTGGCGGCACTGGCAAAATAGTCGTACTTGTTGCGCGCCATGCTCTCGCCGGCAAACGCGGTATGCAGATTCTGTTCGGTCTTAGATCCCTTCAGTTCCATGTGTGTCCCTCCTGTTTAATACTTTAAAAATCCACCAGGCGGCGGATTAAAACAGCTGCAACAGCGACGCGAAGGTGCCGCCAACGATCAAAACAGCCAGGAAAATGCTAAGCGCACGAACCAAAACACTGCGACTGGCGTTGCTCCGCTTCTGGGCTCGGTTTGACATGATTTTCGCCGTTCCTCCTTCTCCAAATTGATGCGCATAGAATAGCACAGGGTATAGGTTTTGTCAAAAGTTGTTGGATATTGTCACATGCCATGTCGTGTCTGTCTGTTTGAGCCGCCATGCGCATATCGGCACAAAGGTTCGATGCGTCATATCAGAGAATAGACTTACAACAAATGCACACAATCCGGCTCAAAGCCAAGCCACGCCTGGTCGCCCACCTGGAAGATGTGCTTGTTGATGGGGCAGGGGTCGGAGATTTTGACCAGGCTGTCGCCTACCATCACATGGTAGCTCTGGTAGGCGCCCATGAAGCAGCTGAGGGTCACTTCGCAGGGCATCAGGCCGGTGTGGCCGATTTGCGCGGCCTCCGGGCGCAGCATCAGCTGGCAGTCGCGGCCTTGGGCGAAGCCCGACGGGTTGGGCAAGGTGACCTCGTGCCCGTGGATGGACAGGCGAATCTGATCGTCCTCGGTGGCTACCGCTTTGGCCGGCAGGAAGTTGGCCTCGCCGATAAAATCCGCCACGAAGGCGCTGATGGGGTGGTAGTAGATTTCGTGCGGGCTGCCCGCCTGGGCGATGACGCCGCGGTCCATGATGACAATGCGGTCGGAGATGCTCATGGCCTCGGCCTGGTCGTGGGTTACATAGACCGCCGTGATGCCAAGCTGCTGCTGGATGCGGCGAATTTCGGTGCGCATGCTGATGCGCAGCTTGGCGTCCAGGTTGGAAAGCGGTTCGTCAAACAGCAGCACGGCAGGCTCCACCACCAGGGCGCGGGCCAGGGCTACGCGCTGCTGCTGGCCGCCGGACAGCTGATTGGTCATGCGGGCTTCCATGCCGGGCAGCTCCACAAGATTAAGGATACGGGTCACCTTGTCGTGGATCTCGTCCTTGCCCATGCCGCGCAGCTTGAGGCCATAGGCCACGTTGTCAAACACATTGTAGTGGGGGAATAGCGCGTAGCTTTGAAACACCATGGCGGTGTCGCGCTTGTTGGGCGTCAGGTGGTTGATGGGCTGATTGCCGATGTAAATTTCGCCCTCGTCGGGGCTTTCAAAGCCGGCAATCATGCGCAGGGTGGTGGTTTTGCCGCAGCCGGAGGGGCCCAGCAGCGTGATGAACTCGCCCGGCTGGATATCCAGGCTGATTTTGTCCACCGCGTAAAAGGGTTTGCGGGTCTTGGGGTCGGTGTAAATCTTGGAGATGGCGTCGATGCGCACACCCTGTTTTTCTGCCATGTTACTTGGCCTCCCTCACGGCTTTGCTGGTGCCGAAGTATTTGATAACCAGGTTCATCAACAAGATGGCGGTATAGACGATGGCAATGAGGATGGTGGCGTAGGCGCAGGCCACGCCGTAGCTGCCCTTTTCGGCGAACTCGTTGATGCGGGTGGTGATGAGCAGGTAACGCGGCGTCACCAGCAAAATGATGGCGCTGATGGCCGTGATGGAGCGAACGAAGGTGGTCACCAGTCCGCTGAGGAAACTGTCCTTGATCAGCGGCAGCGTGATGGAGGTGAACACCTTGCCCGAGCCCGCGCCCAGGTCGTAGGCCGATTCCTCAATGGAGGGGTGAATCTGCCGCAGGGCAGAGATGCCGCTGCGCGTGCCCACTGGCAGCGAGCGCACCACGAACACAATCACCAGGATGGCCGCCGTGCCGTAGATGCCCTGCAGGAAGCCGGTGCGCAGCACGCCGCCTGCGAACCCACGGATAAAGCCCACGCCCAGCACGGTGCCGGGCACCGCCATGGCCAGGATGGACACGAATTCGATAAACCCGCGCCCGCGGAAGCGCCGCTTGACCACCAGGTAGGAGATGATCATGGACAGCAGCGCCGTAATCGGCGAGGCAATCATGGACAGCACAAAGCTATCCCGGAAGGCCTTGAGGCCATCCTGCTTAAACAGCTGCTCGTACCACCGCAGGCTGAGCGAGTAGTCGCGCCCCCACAGCTTAAACAGCGAGCCGAAGGGGATGGCTACATACATCATGATGACAAATATCGAAATCAGGGTGCACAGCACCGTCAAAGGACGGGTGACCGAGCGGTCGGTAATCAGCATGCGCTCGCGCGATGCCTTGCCGGTCAGCGTGGCGGCGGTCTTTGCCTCCAGATAATACTTTTGAATGAGGAACATCATGATGGTCAGGCTCAGCAACACCACGGCCATGGCTGCGGCGCCCTGGGTGTCGTAGCTGCCGCCTGTGATGCGCAGGTAGATGGTGGTGGCCAGTGTATCAAAGCTGCCGCCGATGATCATGGGGTTGGCGAAGTCGGCCACCGACTCGATGAAGGTGACCAGAAAGGCGTTGCCCAGCCCCGGCAGCAGCAAGGGGAAGGTGACGGTGGTAAATACCTTCCACCGGCTGGCGCCCATGTCGCGCGCGGCTTCCTCCATGCTGGGGTCGATGTTTTTGAGCAGGCCCTTGAGCATCATGTAGCACACCGGGAAGAAGGTGAGGATCTGCACGATGGCGATGCCCCACATGCCGTACACGTCCGAATCGTAGATGCCCAGCACCTTGCGGGTGATCAGGCCGGACTTGCCAAACAGCAATATCATCGACAGGCTCAGCACAAAGGGCGGCGACACCACGGGCAACAGGCTCACGATGTCAAACAGCTTTTTCATAATGCGCGTGCGCACCTTGACGTACATATCCACATAGGCGAACAGCAGCCCAATCAGCGTGCCGCCCAGCGCCGTGATGACGCCCAGCTGCAGCGTGTTGGTCAGCGCGCGGATGAAGGTATAATCGCCAAAGATGTGGGGAAAGGCCTGCAGGGTGAACAGCGGCTGGCGCGTCTGCACCACCACCACGGTGTCCCGCGTTTCCTCGGGCAATATGCTGTCCAGGTACAGCAGGCTGGCCGAGCGGCCAAGCTCCTGCTTCACCTGGAAGCCATCCACGCTTTCCACCACATAATAGGGCACCTTGCGCGCCTGCCCCTGGCGGATGAAGCGGTCTGTGGCCTGGCCCTGGGGGTCGGTGACGGTCATCTCCGCCGGCTGGTCGGCCACGGTATAGGCCACAAACGACTCGGTGGAGAACACGCTGTCCGCCAGCAGCATGGCCAGGGGATACAGGATAAAGAGCAGCAAAAATAGCGTCAGCAGCACAATGGTGATGATGAGCACAGGGTCCGCCAACAGTTTTTTACGCTCCAGCCGCGCGCTTTGATGCGCCGTCATGGCAGCCTCCTTGCAGCATCCTGAACGCTTTCGAAAACGCTTTGATGAACTTGTCTTTTTCCGTTTCCACGTTGTCTCTCTCAGTCAGCGTAGCGCTGCTACGCTTCCTTCTTTCGACTTGGCGGAAACGGAAAAATCCTGCGCTCATCCGTGCGTTTTCTCCTTTGTTCAGGATAGAGTCAATCCTTATTGTTCCGATGATGCGGCTTTTTGTGGAATAGAAATCCTGAGGGTATGGCGAGGGGGACAGGGCGTGGCCCCGTCCCCCTATGTGGGTTTACATTATTCGGTCTTGAAGCGATCGTCCGCCGCGGCGCCCAGCGCTTCGAAATAATCCTTAACATAGTTGGAGGTGTTGAGCTTGGCGTCGGCAAAGTCGTACTTGATGACGTTGTCGGGATCCAGGCCGAACTGCAGTGCCTGCTCGGGCTGCTCGGCATCCTTGAGCACCAGGAACTGGAAGGAGTCGTCATCCTTGAAGCGGTTGACGGCCTCGGTGGTCAGGCAGTATTCCACCCACAGCTTGGCCGCGTTGGGGTGCTTGGCCCCGGTGAAGATGGCGGTGGCGCCCACTTCGTAGCTGGTGCCTTCCTCGGGGATGACCAGCGCGATGTTGTCGTACCCATCCAGAATCTGCTTGATGCCGTCATGCAGGAAGCCGATGGCGATGACGCACTCGCCAATGCCCACCTTCTTGGAGGGGCCGGAGCCGGACTTGGTGTACTGGGCAATGTTCTTATCCAGTTCCACAAAGTACTTCATGGCCTCGTCATGGCCCTTCATCTGCACCATGGTGTTGATGACCAGCTTGGCGGTGCCGGCGGTGTTGGGGTTGGATAGCCAGATGAGGCCCTTGTACTCGGGCTTGAGCAGGTCGTCCCAGCCCTTGGGGGCCTCCAGGTTCAGGCGCTGCAGCTCCTCGGTGTTGACCATGAAGCCCAGGATGCCCTTGTAGATGCCGTACCAATAGCCCTCCGGATCACGGAAGCTGTCGTCAATCAGGTTGCCCTTGTTTTGGGCGTCATAGGCCATCAGCAGGCCGGTGGTGGCCAGCTCGCTGTAGGGGTCGTTGGTGCCGCCAAACCACACGTCGGCAGAGGGGTTGCCCTTTTCCTCGGTGATTTTGGACTGCACCTCGCCGGTGGACAGGCGGGTGTAATAAGTCTTGATGCCGTACTTCTCTTCAAACCGCTTGACCACGCCGGCGATGTGGGCCTCCTCGCTGGAGCCGTAGACCACCAGCTCGCCCTCGGCCTGCGCGGCCTTGACCAGTTCATCCAGGTTGGGGGCGCTCTCCGCCATGGCGGCAAACAGCCCGGTCATGCCCAGGGCCAGCGCCAGCACAAATGCCAATAGTTTCTTCACGTTGTTTCTTCCTTTCGATGTATGTAATGGGGTTTATATCCAAGCAGAGTATATGTGTTTTCGGGCCGGGCGTCAACCAGATAGACGGGCGGTGCAAACCTGCGCTCGGTATCGCGGACTGGCTGAGAACTCATGGTATGGCCGGGAGTGGTAGGGTTTACTGGTTAGCGATAGAACCGGGTCAGGGCGCCAGCGCCTCCAGCGTGTTATCGCCGGCTGTCTGATAAGGCGAAGCCTGGGCGAAGGCCTTGACTGCGGACGAGGCGCGGGGAATCTGGGACATGGTGCCCGGGCCGCCCACACAGCCGCCGGGGCAAGCCATGCCCTCCAACAGGTGGCCGTTGAGCTTGCCGGCCTTGGCCAGCGCCAGCATCTTGCGGCATTCGTGCAATGTATCCGCCTTGGTGACGGGCACATCGCGCCCGGGGTCGGTCGCCTTGATGACGTTGACCACCGCCTGGGCTACGCCGCCAGCCACCGCGTAGGTGCGCCCGTCGCGGGAGGCCTGTGTCTCCAAATCGGTTTCGGGCAGGTCGCTCAGCTCGATTTGCCGCGCGCTGAACAGGCCCATCAATTCCTCAAACGTGATGACATAGTCCACATACGGGCGCACCTCGTCGTCCAGTGCCTCCAGCTTCTTGGCCACACATGGGCCGATGAAGACCACCTTGGCGTCCGGATGCTCCTGCTTGATTTTCTGGGCGGAGGCCACCATGGGCGTGTGTGTCTGGGCGATGCAGTGGGACAGGCCGGGCTGCGTCTGCCGGGCAAACAGCGCCCAGGAGGTACAGCAGCTGGTGCCCAGGAAGGGCTTGGCATCCGGCACGTCGCGCAAAAACTCCTCCGCCTCGTGCAGACTGCCCACGTCGGCGCCCCAGCCCACCTCGATCACGCGGGTGATGCCCAGCGCCTTGATGCCGCTGACGATTTTGCCGGGCGTGGCCAGCGGGCCGAACTGCCCCACAAAGGAGGGGGCGATGGCGGCGAACACCTTCTGCCCGGTTCGAATGGCGGTGATGAGTTGGAAGATTTCGGACTTATCCGCAATGGCGGCAAAGGGGCACGCCACGATGCACAGCCCGCAGGAGACACACTTATCCTGATTGATTTTCGCGCGGCCCAGGTCGTCCGAATCGATGGCCTTGGCACCGCAGGCCTGCGCGCAGGGGCGGCCAAAGCGCAGAATGGCCTGATAGGGGCAAGCTTCCACGCAGCGGCCACATTTGATGCACTTGTCCTGGTCGATGATGGCGGCATGCTTGCCGATGGATACGGCGTTCACCGGGCACACGGTGGTGCAGGGGTGGGCCAGGCACTTGCGGCAGTTGTCGCTCACCTGCACCCGGTCGGTGGGGCATGCCTCGCACGCAAAGGGGATGACGTTGACCAGCGGCATGTCCAGCTTTTTCTCGCTGGTGGCGCATTCGTCCATGCCCTGGGTGAAGGGCTGGTGGGAGGTGGTCGTCCGCAGCGGCAGCCCCAGCGCCAGGCGGATACGCTCGCGGATGATGGCCCGCTCCTTAAACACGCTGTCGCGGTAGGTGGCTACCTCGCCCGGGATGATGCGGTAGGAGCTTTCATAGAAATAGTTGAAATCGCTGTTTTCCAAGTCACGTTCAAAGGCGTACTTGGCCACCTCGGTAAACACCTGGCGGCGTATTTTGGTGATGGGGGTAAACAGGCCTCTCATTTGTTGTACCTGCCTTATCTTATGCGTTGCGGCACTGGCAGCGGGCCATGATGGCGGCCATCACGGATTCGCTCTCGGCGTGGGATATCAGCTCGCCCTCCACGCGCACAAAGGGCCCGTGCACCTGCTCGCGGCACAGGTTCATGCAGGGCACCGCCTCCACCCGGATGTCGCAGGGATTTTCCATCTGATGCTGCAATTCCTCCAGCGAGTGGATGGCGTCCAATATGTTCATGGCCCCCATCATGGTGCAATGGGTGCCGGCGCAGACCTCCACATGTATTATTCCCATGCTGCCCTCCGTGTTCTTTTGTTGTTGTGGCAGCATTGTACCATACTCATCCGCCTTGTACAAAGATAAACATGCATGAGGCATATAAGAAACCCCGGCGCGAAAAAGGTGTTTCGCGCCGGGGTTAGGGATGCTGATGTGGCTACTTCTTGCCCGGCATCAGGCTGCGAATGGAAGTTTTTACTTGGCTCACAAATAGCACGAGATGCTCCCTGGCATCCGCCGTTACCCGGCGCAGCACCGTGAGGGCCCGGCGCCAGGGGGGGAGGGCATTATACGCGCTTTGATAATGCAGGCGGGCGGCGGTCACCTGTGCCTCATCGGCGGTGTGCCTGCCATACACTATGGCGGATACCGTGCTGGCCAGGGACAGCAGCCCCTTGTCCTGGGGCGCGGTACGGTGGGCGAAGCCCCGCAGTGTCTCGCTGGGCAGCATGGGGTGACCAGCGGCGGTCATGGCCTGCACCAGGCCCCGCCAGTAGATCAGCACCCGGTCGCTGTTTTCGCGCGTGCGGGCGGCCTTGCGGTTAGGCTCGGTGGCGCGCACCCGCCAGACGGCCAGTGAAATCAGCGCCAGCACCAACAGCAGCCACAGCCACCAGCGGGAGGGGGGCTGGTCGGGCCCGGCATCGGGCTCCGGCTCCGGCAGGTCCTCCTCGCCCGGGGGCGGGGTGGGGGTGGCCTCGGGCGGCTGCTCCTCGGGTTCTTCCTCCTGCGGCTCGGGCGAGGGGGAGGGCGTGGGCTCGCCCTCGGGGGGCGGCTGGTCCGGCTCGGGGGACTGGGTGGGCTCCGGTCTACCATCGGGCGGCGGCTCCTGCTCGGGGGGCGGGGGCAACTCGCCGGTGGTGGCCGTCGCGTCAAAGGTGACCCAGCCCAGCTGGGGGATATACACCTCCGTCCAGGCGTGGGCCTGCTGGCCGGTGATGACGGCCGGGGTGCCATCCTCCTGCGGCAGGGCGACAAAGCCCTCCACATAGCGGCTGTTGAGCCCGGCGGAGCGGGCCAGCACCGTCATGGCGGTGGCGAAGTAGGTGCAGTAACCCTTCTTGGTCTCAAACAGGAAGTGGGCCGCGAAGTCCAGATCCTCGGGCGCGGGCGGCACGTCCAGCGTGTAGGTGTAGTTGGTCTTCAAATAGCTGCGTATCAGCAGCGCCTTGCGGTAGGGGTCTGCCTCCTCGCCCGTGATGCGGCGGGCCAGCTCGGCGATTTGCCCATTGGGCTGCAGGTGCTGGGGCAGCTGGCGGTAAATATTTTCCAGCGTCACAGTGCGCGGGTCATCCTGCCCACGCAGGCGCTGGGCCAGGTCGTCTGTCTGCTGGCTGGCCGCGATGTAGGGCTCGTAGGTCAGCTCATAGCTGTCCTCCGGCGCCAGGTTGCGGGTGATGAACATTTCGCTGGAGGCGTTAAGGTAGGCCACCATGCCGTCGCCCAGGCTGAGGCTGCGCACACGCTGGGGCGTGAACAGGGTGGAGGGCATGGGCCCCAGCATGCTCACCTCAAGCGGCTGGGCGTCCACCCGCAGGTCGGGCTCGGGCAGGCGCACATCCAGCAGCGTGTCCCGCAGGGCGGCATAGCGCAGCGAGGCGTAGCCATAGCGCTCGTTGGATACCGTGTCGTACCACATGCGACCGTTGTACAGGTTGAGGATGGTGCCGCGCAGGTACACCTTGCGGTCGGTCTGTACCTCCATGACGGGGTTGTTGGATATCTCCGGCTTGCCGCCCAGGCCGCGGTCGCCCATGGGCTGGTAGCCCGCCGACGCCAGGGAAAAGTTCTCCCGCGAATCGGTGAAGAAGAAGTAATCGTTGATATATTGCCGCAGGCGGTCGGCCTGTTTCTCTGCCTCGGGGTGGGTGGTGCGGTAGGGCGGCGTCAGCGCCAGGGCCAGCAGGGCAATCACCAGCGCGATGGGCACCGCCTGCAAAAAGCCGCGGCCTCGTCTGCCCTCCTCACCACGCGGGCGCAGCGGCTCATCCGTGTGGCTGGCATAGACAAACAGCAGCGGCATGGCCACCATTGCGGGCACAAAATCCATCACGCTCTGACGCGCGCCGGAGAACCAGATCATCAGTACGCTGCTCAGCAGCAGGGGGGCCGAAAAGCCGGGCTCGCCGTGCATCAGCAGGCGCGCGTACAGCGCGACCAACAGCAGCGCAGGCGGCATCAGCACATCGGCATACAGGGTAATTACCTGCTGCACGGCCCGCGTCTGCACCACACCATCCAGCAGCGCGGCCAAAGCACCGGGCAAGGGGCCCGATATCGCCCACAGGCCAAAGCCTGCCAGCAGCGCAATCCAGGCCAGCGCCCGCAGCCGCCTGCCCAGCAGCGGGATGGCGGACAGCGCCACCGCGAACAGGCACAGCAGCACCAAGGCGTAGCCCCGCTCCTGCCCCAACAGCAACACCTGCAGCATCGGGCGGGTCAGCGACCAGGCGGTGAGCGCCAGCATCATCGCCTCCACCAACAGGGTGCGCACCCGGTCAGGCAGGCGTAACATAGCACACCTCCACCAGGTGGCGCTGCAACTGCGCTACCAAGGGCTCGTAGGCCGGGTCGTCCGGGCGGAAGGTCACCAGGTAAAATCGCACACTGGGGCCGGAGCGGCGGATGTGCTTGACCCCCTCCACCACGTCTGAATCAAGCCTTGTGGTGACCACGATGGTAGCCCCCGTGCGGCGCATGCGGCGCAGCTCCACATTGAGCACCTTGGGAAAGGGTTCACCGCCGCGAAAAATCTGGTATGCCAGCTCCTCCTGCAGGAGGGAGAGCGTGCCCGTGCGGTCGGCCTTGAACTCGCCCGTCCGCGCGCCGTACAGCGGCACGCGCACCGGCTGGCTGCCGTCCATCTGCATCTTGGCGGCGGACAGCGCCGTCTCGCATAACGTATCCTTCAGGCGGCTGAGGCCGTCGGGCACGTTGTCATAGCCCTCGGGGTCGGCACAGTCCATCAGCACCAGCGTATCGGGCGGTGCTGGCAGCTCAAACCGGCGCACCACCAGCTCGCGCTTGCGGCTGCTCAGCTTCCAGTGGATGCGCTTCATGGGGTCGCCGTCGCGGTATTTGCGGGTGTCATCGGGGGAGGTGATGTCCTCTGTGGAGCGGTTGGGCAGCGCGCGACCATCATCCCGCTCCAGAAATTGCAATTTTTCCACGTCAAAGGGGCGGGGCAGCACGGCGATTTCTGCCGGCTGCTGGATTTGCTTTTTGCGCCAGCGAAACAGGCGGAAGATGTCCGACAAATATACGGCGCGCGCGCCGACCGGCACCACGCCCACATGCGGCAAAAAGAAGGGGAAGCTGGCCGTGCGCTGGCGCAGCATGCCGGCGTCCAGCAGCATGGTGGTGCGGCCGTCGGGCAGGTCCATATGCAGTTCCAAAGGCGCGATGGGCAGCAGGCTGCGCATGCGCACCGATATCAGCAGGTTGGAGCTGGCGCCCCGTTCCACCTTCATGTCATCCGCCTGCTGGCGCAATTCCAGCAGACGCCTGGCCAGCACCAGGCTAATCAGGCTGTAGGCCATCATCAGGATCAACGCCCAGCTGGCCAGGTAAAAAACGCGCCCCCCAAGGGACAGCGCGCAAAGCCCGGTGACCAGCAGCGTGCAGATCGAGATGAAGAAGCGGACGGTCATGTCAGCTTGCCAGGCACCGGCAGGGTATCGAGCAATTGTTGTAAAAGCGTTTCCGCCGAGTAGCCCTTCATGCGGGCCTCGGGGGTGAGCACCAGGCGGTGGCTGAGCACCGGCAGCGCCATGCGGCGCACGTCATCGGGCAATATATAATCCCGCCCCGCCAGCACCGCGCAGGCCTGCGCCGCGCGCACCAGGGCAATGGCCCCGCGGGGGGATACGCCCAGCTGCAGGGCCGGGTTTTGCCGCGTGTGTGCGGCGATGGTGGCCACATAGCTGCGCACCTCGCGGCTGCAATACACGGTGCCCACCATCTCCTGCATGGCGATGACCTCGCGCGCGCCGCAGACGGGCGACAGCGTTTTCAGCGGGGATTCCTGGCCGGAATAGCGGTCCAGCACGTCCATCTCCTCCTCAATGGAGGGGTAGCCGATGGAGATGCGCAGGAAAAAGCGGTCCATCTGCGCCTCGGGCAGGGGATAGGTGCCCACGAAGTCGATGGGGTTTTGCGTGGCCAGCACCATGAAGGGGCGCGGCAACTCCCGCGTGACGCCGTCCACCGTCACCTGGCCCTCTTCCATCACTTCCAGCAGGCTGGACTGCGTCTTGGGCGAGGTGCGGTTGATCTCATCGGCCAGTAAAATCTGGGCGTTGACGGCGCCGGGCTTGTATTCCATTTCGCCGGTGTTGATGTTGACCATGGTAAAGCCCGTGATGTCGCTTGGCATCACATCGGGCGTAAACTGAATGCGCTTAAATGAACAGTTGAGCGACTTGGCCAGCGCGCCCGCCAGCGTGGTCTTGCCCACGCCCGGCACATCCTCAATGAGCACATGCCCCTTGCACAGCATGGCGATGAGCGCCTGCTCAATGGCCTCGTCCTTGCCGACAATGACCAGCCGGATGTTCTGGCGCAGGGCGTATACCAGGTTGCGTGGATCAATGCTCATGCCGGTTTTCCCTCCAGGCCGCGCAGTTGGCGGCACCCTGCCATTATAGACCGCCAAGCCTTCTTTTGCAATCTTTCCGTAAAGGAAAGGTAACAATTG
>ENA-UOOM01001795-UOOM01001795.1-fermentation-metagenome-genome-assembly--contig:-NODE-1795-length-19591-cov-3.407197_pt1 | contig 19591 bp, 24 predicted proteins | sample MGYA00245781_ERZ724031 | MGnify/ENA primary metagenome ERZ724031 (study PRJEB28704, sample SAMN03018317) | fermentation metagenome | biome: anthropogenic terrestrial biome; feature: soil; material... | reverse complement strand
GAAAACTCTGGAAAATTGAAAAATATATTAGTGAAAATATTTATAAAAAACAAATAAAAGAAAATGATTAAAGTAACAACATTACCTGGCTACGAGTGGATTAACAACGGAAACTTCACAAAGGATGCCTTTGAATATTCTTCTTGCGAGCATGAGTTGGAATTGGGAGAAATATGGGTAGGTAACACGTCAGGTGATGATAGATGGTCAAAAGGTGTTTCTATTCCAAGGCGTTATCAACATCTGAAAACAGTGAGACTCGGAGAGCAAGCATATGACATTTATGGCAAACCGTTAAGTCGAGATTACTGCCGACCGCTGATAATAAACAAAACGGAAGAGATTGAGTATGAGAGAGCATTTAAAAATAGAGTATAAAAAATAAACGAAAATGAACAAGCAGACAAGTATTGACAGATTAAACGAACATCTCTTTGAAGCGATTGAGATGTTGAAAAACAACAGCGACCCGAAAGCGGATCCTAATGAGAAAATTGATGTTAACGCCGCCAAGACGATCGCCGAGCTTGGTAAAGTAGCAATTGAGGGATATAAGGTTAAAGCACAGGTTTTGAACATGGTAAGGAACGCAGAAAACCCGAATCTGCTTAAAAGTCAAATCGTGCAGAGTGGGATAATTACGGATGAAAAACTTCTATTGGAAAAATGAAAACAAAAGTGACTCTCGTGAACAGCGGACAGGACTTCCTATCATTTATCTGTGATGAGGACGGGATGATCTTAAATGTTCTTCCGGAGCCTGCGCTACCTTCGATCTGGCTGGGATCCTATCTGCCTATTAACGATACCAAACTTATGCAGGAGGGTCTGCTCTGCCCGATCCGTAAGGCTTACTCGAGCTCATACGGATACCTCAACCACATAATAGAAAAAATTGAAATTATATGAAGATAACGCATGATGGAAGTTTGTCGATTGCAACCGGTACATCTCGTAAGGAGATGCACTGGAAGAACAGAGAGGTGCTCTGGTCGGATTTGCTCGGCAAGCTCTCTAAGACTACAAGAACGCACGAGACTTATGCTGAATATATAAAGGCTCCCAAGACACGTCAAGACGAGATAAAAGACGTCGGGGGGTTTGTTGCCGGGGTGCTTGCAAACGGCAGGAGAAAGGCGGGGAACGTGCTGGAGCGAAGTATGCTTTCACTCGATGCTGATTTCTCGAAAGGCGGTCTCTGGGAAACTTTCACCCTTATGTACGACTGTTCAGCTTGCGTTTATTCAACTCATAAACATACGCCTGAGAAGAACAGGCTGAGGCTTGTGATTCCTCTATCTCGACCGGTGCAGCGCGATGAATACGAGGCGATCGGCAGACGTGTTGCAGGTGCTATCGGTATTGACGATTTCGACGATACGACCTTCGAACCGGAGCGGTTGATGTACTGGCCTTCTACTGCCAAGGATGCTGAATTCGTGTTCGAATACCAGGACGGCGAGTGGCTCGACCCGGATGCAGTATTGGCGGAGTATAAGGATTGGCAGGACAGTTCAGCCTGGCCGGTAAGCTCGAGAGTTTCTCACGTGATTTCAAGAGAGATCAAGAAGGCAGAGGATCCAATGGCCAAGACAGGCATAGTCGGAACGTTCTGTCGTGCGTACGACATTCACGAAGCAATCGAGGAGCTTCTCCAGGATCATTACGAGAAATGCGACAATGAAGACAACAGGTACAGTTATAAGCACGGAAGTACGGTCGGTGGATTAGTTGTTTATGAGGATAAATGGGCGTTTTCTCATCACGGTACAGATCCGGCAAGCGGCAAACTTTGCAATGCTTTTGACCTGGTTAGAATTCACATGTTTGGTCTTAAAGACGACGACTCAAGCCCGCAAACCAATATAACAAAACTGCCTTCATTTCAAGCCATGCTCGACTATGCGACAGCTGATGAGAGAGTGAAGAAACAGATGTTTGAAGAGCGTATGCAGTCGGCACTGGACGACTTCGGAGACGATGGAGCAGAAGAAGTTGAAAGCGATGAATGGTCAGAAAAACTCGAATACGACCGCAAGAATAATCTTCTGCCCACTCCGGAGAATCTTCGTCTGATAATGGAGAATGATCCTAACATTAAAGGGGTTTTCGGCAACGATCTTTTGTCGAAGCGAATTGCACTGTTCCGCCGTCCGTTTTGGCGTAAAAAAGAGGACAAAGACCCATTTTGGAATGATACTGACGAGGCCGAGTTGAGGTTGTATCTGGGCGGTAAACGCTACGGAATTAAGGCAAAGGATCTGATTTCAGACGTGTTCAAGTCCGTAAGCGCAAAACACTCCTTCCACCCTATCCGGGATTATCTGAACAGTCTTTCCTGGGACGGTGAGAAAAGGCTTGAAACATTTTTTATCGAAGCCCTGGGCATAGAAGACAGCGAATACTCGAGAGCGGTTACTAAGGCTATGCTGGTGGCGGGGGTGCAGCGTGTGATGGAGCCGGGCAGCTATATGGATTACGTTATGGTGTTCATAGGTGAAGAGGGATTGGGCAAGAGTAAATTGCTTGACAGGCTCTCCAGGGATACGAGATGGTTCGTCGACAGCTGTCCGATCACGGGCAAGGAAGCATATGAGAATATAAGGGGCAAATGGATAGTTGAGATTGCAGAGCTTGTGGGGCTGCGTAAGAGCGGTACGGATGAGGCGAAGAACTTCTTATCGAAGCGATCAGACTTCTACCGTGCTGCGTACGACCGATACCCGCAAGATCAGCCAAGACAATGTATTTTTTTCGGCTCCGGTAATAATCTTAATTTCCTGCAAGGCATCGGGGGCGATCGCAGGTTTTGGCCCTGTGAAGTTAACAAGGAGCGGAAAGTGAAGGATTGGGAAGAATACACCGAAGAGGAGTTGGACCAGATTTGGGCAGAAGCAAAGCACTATTACGAGGCGGGAGCGAAACCTTATTTGTCGGACAGACTTGAAAAGGTAGCAAGGCAGAAGCAACAGGAGCATGTGGAAATAGATGCTTGGGAGGACGATATAAATGCGTTCCTTGACACTCCGGTACCTGAGAATTGGGAAGAACTTGCACCCGGAGCTGCTGATTTTTTCGAAGCTACTGAAGAAGAAAATAAGTCCGTAAGAGACAGCGTCACTATCCGGGAGATATGGGAATTATGCTTCAGTAAGCGTGATCCGATCGACTACACAAGTCAGAATCACATTAAGAAGATCATGGATAGAAAACCTAATTGGGAATACAAGGTGCATCGGAGAGCGGGCAGAATAGTGAGAGGTTTTGTTAAAAAATACAAAATATAATGTTGCTGCAGGGTAGTAACAGGGTGTAACCAGCAAATCTAAAAAGTTACGATGGTTACACCTTTATTACGCTATTCGTGTAACGCATAAGGTGTTTAAGACCAAAGTGCTACGTCGTAAAGTTACACAGTTACACTGTATTTAATATATAAACTGTATTATGGTAATTAGCATGTAAGAGCATAGCTATACACGTATAATATATATACTAAACGCATTTCCGTGTCATACACGCACGTAGGAGTAACAGCGTAGCATTAAATTTAAAGGTTTACAATTTTTAAGAAATGAACGAAAAGAAGATAGAAAAGAAATTACGGATCGAAGTAGAAAAGCTCGGAGGGCTTGCGATAAAACTCCAGTCGCAATATTACACAGGATTGCCCGACCGCATGATCTTAATGCCGAAAGGAAAGATCAGTTTTGCAGAGATCAAAACCACGGGCAAGAAGGTAACGGCAAGACAAGCGATCGTACATGAAGAGCTTCGGGATCTCGACTTCAAAGTTGAGGTGATCGACGACGAGGCGGGATTGCAGAAATTTCTGGAGGGGTTGATATGCTGAACGAAACGAACCTACACAACTACCAGTTGAGAGGCATAGACCATATTCTGAATAATCCAGGAGCCGGACTATTTCTCGATATGGGATTAGGCAAGACAATCACCACTCTTACTGCAATTGACAGGTTGATGTACGACAGCTTCGAGATTGAGAAGGTACTTGTGATTGCACCTAAACGAGTAGCTGAAGATACTTGGATGAACGAAGTAGATCAGTGGGAGCACGTGAAGCATTTAAAACTGTCGCTTGTGCTTGGATCTGCAAAGCAGCGAAAGGAGGCACTGATCCGGAAAGCTGATATCTACGTGATTAACCGTGAAAATGTAGCCTGGCTTATCTCGTTATATGGATCTGCTTTTCCGTTCGACATGGTTGTAGTTGACGAGTTATCGAGCTTTAAAAATCATGCCTCGCAGAGATTTAAGGCTCTGAGGATGGTGCGTCCGAAGGTGAAAAGAGTAGTTGGATTGACAGGCACGCCTTCACCGAATGGATTGATCGATTTGTGGAGTCAACTCTATCTGCTTGACATGGGTGAAAGGTTAGGCCGAACAATAGGCAATTTTCGCAACAGGTATTTCAGGCCTGGAAGATCAAATGGCTATGTGGTGTATGAATACAAAGCAAACACAGGTAGCGAACAGGAGATCTACGACAAAATTTCCGACATCTGCATTTCGATGAAAGCGGAGGATTATCTGGAATTACCTGATAAGATCGTGCGAGATATTCCGGTGCACTTGTCAGCGGAGGCACAGCAGAAGTACAATGAGTTCGAGAAGGAACAGGTATTGCAGCTTCAAGACTCTGAGATCACTGCTGTTAATGCGGCAGCGCTGACCAATAAGCTGCTGCAATATGCTTCCGGAGCGATATACGACAGTGACCGTAATGTGCATCACGTGCATGATGAAAAACTCGATATACTTGAAGAAATTATCGAGGCAGCTAACAGCCCGGTGCTGATATTTTACAGCTTCAAACATGAACTTAACCGGATAATGAAGAGGTTGAAAGCGTACAAGCCCAGGAAGCTTGAAACAAGTCAGGACATCGAAGACTGGAATGCCGGTAAAATAGAAGTGCTACTCGCCCACCCTGCAAGTGCAGGACATGGCTTGAATCTACAACGTGGGGGAAATAACATCGTTTGGTTTTCCACGCCCTGGAGCCTCGAGCTATATCTACAGGCAAACGCCAGGCTTCACAGGCAGGGGCAGACCAAGCCGGTGATGATCTTCAGGCTGGTAGCGCATCATACGCACGACCAGAGAGTTATTAAAGCTATCGAGAGTAAGAACACCGGGCAGGAAGCGCTAATGGAAGCAACCAAAGCCCTGATAAGCAAATATGTATGAGAAGGAAGACAGTACCGCTTAGAGTTCGACTTACGCAACATCAGATGCTTCAGGTAAGCGAACTCGCAGAGCTGACAAATAGCAATGTGACAGCAGTAGTCAGGGCGTCAGTAATAAAATTTGTAGAAGAATTACAGGATGAAGAAGGCAACTGGAAGATACCGGATAAAACCAATACAAAGGACGATGCAGATCCTGACGAATAATTGGGCGGATCTGCAAGCACTAGCAGAAGGTAGCCACATTTGCTATCGAGGTGTAAGCAAGGAAGACGTCCTGATCGATGCATTCGAGAGGGTAGCAAGAGACAAAACTCTTCTAAAAGCAAAGGAGGCAGAGATCTTAGAGGCATTCAGGAAAGAGTTTAAACAGCTGCACTTCAGAACGGTAAAAGCATGTAAGGCAGAGAGGAGGAAATATGGCCTGGATATATAAACCTAAGAAGGACAGGAGCAATGAGCTTAAACGAAAAGAGCGTGTAAAGATATACAACACGCAACGCTGGAGAGATCTCCGGGCGTGGAAGATGACAAATGATCCATTGTGCGAAGAGTGCCTGAAGAATGATAAGACGACAGCCGTTGAGGACGTGCATCACATCGTATCATTCATGAGCACAGATGATCCTGTCGAGCGCAGCAGACTTGCGTTTGACTACGACAACCTGATGAGCATTTGTAAAGAGTGCCACGCAAAGAAACATGCGTAAAACATTTATACACAACAGGTTAAAGGGCATGGGGTATTTTTGACCTACACAAAAAATGTTAGTTAGAAATATAAAATTATGGTGAGAGAATTTAACGGAATTACGTGCAGGTTCAAAACTAATCCGGATATAAGCAATATAATCTACGAGATTGAATTCCCAAACAAAAAGAAGTACATAGGACAGACAGTTCAGCCTTTAGGCGTGCGGATGAGGCAGCATTGTACTGATGCAAGTACAGAGGGCAGGCAGTGGAATATATTAAAATGCAGAGCGTTAAGAAAGTATAAAAGCTTTGAAGTCCGAGCTATAGAGCATTGCGAGACTGTAGAAGAACTTAACAAAAGAGAAGATGAAATCATAGAAGAGTACAAGTCCAGGGGGCAAGAGTTGTACAACGTAGCAAGTGGAGGACTGAATAATTGTAAGTACTTCGGGACTGAGTGCGTAGTGACCGATAAGGAATTCAATATTGTTAAAAGGTTTGATAAAATTGTAGAAGCTACAAAGTGGATAGGGGCGACAGGAGTCACCAGTAACGAAAAAAAGTATTACCTCATACGAAAGAAATATTATTTACTGAGCGTGAGATTTTATAGTGGCTATAGCACAGAGGAGCATAGAGAGAGGCTGAAAGAACAAACATTACGAGCAATAGAGGAAAGAAAAAGAAAACCTCGAAAAGAAAATGATACAGCCATACACTATGAAGTAGTGCAGATTGATCACAGAAGAAATAAAGTGCGAGTGCTGGACGTAAAAGAAGCAGAGCAAAAGTTTGGAGTCTTAGTACGATACGCAGTACAACAAGAGAAGAACTTCAGGGCGTATGGATATTATTGGATGAGGGCTGAGACGTATGAAAAATACAAGAACAATCTCGATGAGGTACTAACAGGACTAGACTACATCTACAAGATAGATAGCAAAGGAGATATTGTTGGTGAATACGTCAGCATAAAAGAGACTGCCTTAGCCGAAGGTGTTTACGAAGAGACTATAAGAAACAACATAAGAACTCATTCAAAATACATGAAAGATGACAAGTGTTTCTTCATGAAGTCTTCAGAATACCACAAAACAGCGATGACAAAGGAATACATACGGACGAGAATAGAGCTTGTAGCGACAAGTGAACCCACGAAGGTGTACGAGTACACAACAACAAACAAGTTGATAGCGGAGCACGCATCGATAAAGGCTTGTGCGAGAGATAAAAGAACAACACCGCAAAGAATCAGAATCTCTTTGACCACAGGAATAGAATACAAAGGGAGTTATTACAGACTAAACAAAAAGTAAGACATAGATATTAAAATGCCACTTAAAATATCTTATTAACACCTTTTAACCCCCTATGGGTCTTGATTTTAGCGGAAATCGAGTCTGAAACCCCCACCAAGTCGACTTCACACGCACGGCAATTTTTTCAAAAATCCGAAACTGTTAAAATCTTAACAAAAACTATCAAAATGATATTCGACCTACAAAAAATATGTTAGTAATAAAACAATATGGCAAAAAGATTTAATTTTCCGATGCCGGACACGGTGAGCGAGGAGACAAAAAAGTTCATGCGAAATGTGATCCGGGAACTCCGGGATAATATGACGCTCGAGATAATAGATGCAGGAGCTCTCAACATGCTGATGACTTCTTACGAGATGTATCTGCAAGCAACAGAAGCTTTGCTCAACGAAGGGCCTACTCTTACTAACTTCAGAGGTGATCAAATTCCTAACCCGAACCAAACTATAGCAACTAAAAATTATAATCAGGTCCTGGCGATTATGAAAGAGTACGGCTTGACCGTGAAGGCTCGCAAGAATTTGAAAATGAATGTTGAGGTTACGGAAAACAGCCCTCTTGAAGAGTTTCTGAAAAACAAATGAAAGACTACCATCGATACGCTGAAGAGGTTCTGTCAGGAAAGATAGTCGCTTGCGAGTTGATTAAACTTGCATGTGAGAGGCACATGGCATTCCTGGAAGATGATCGCTACGAATTCAGAGAAGATGTCGTAGATGATAAGATTAAATTTTATTCGGTCCTTCGGCACTTCAAAGGCAAGCATTCCGGGAAACCTTTTATTTTAGAACCCTGGCAACAGTGGATAATTTCAAACATTTACGGATTTTTCAATAGAGAGGATGGCTCTAGATTAACGCAAACAGCATACGTAGAGATCGCAAGAAAGAATGGAAAGACTGCTCTTGCTGCCGGTATGGGGCTGGACGGATTAATCAACGACGGCGAGGACGGTGCAGAAGTTTATTTCGCTGCTAATTCACGTGATCAGGTGAAGATCTCCGCATGGCCGCTTTGTTCAAACTTCGCAGAAGGGTTGGATCCGAAAGGCAAACTGCTGACAGTCTATCGGGACACTGTGAAGTTCGATTCAACTAAATCATTCTTGAAAGTTCTTGCTTCCGACTCTACGAAGCTCGACGGTCCCGACCCACACATGTTCATACTGGACGAATACCACGCAGCAAAAAACAACAGCGTTAAGGCTGTGCTAGAGTCCGGACAGGGCAATCGGGAGAACCCTTTGGCAATCATAATCACAACAGCCGGTTTCGACAAATTAGGACCTTGTTACGAGTTGCGAGACACCGCAGTTGACATCCTTAAAGGTCTGAAAGAAGACGATACTTTTTTCTGCGCAGTGTTCACGCTGGACAAAGAGGATGACTGGAAAGACGAAAACGTATGGATTAAAAGCAACCCGAATTTAGGCGTGACAGTTCGTCCGCAATACCTAAAAAAAGAGATCCGGAAAGCCTTAAACACCCCAAGTGATGAGGTAAATGTTAAAACAAAAAACTTAAATATTTGGTGTGATTCAAGCGAAGTATGGATACCGGACAACTACATAATCGACGCCTCCAAAGAAGTGAGGCTGACCGATTTTAAAGATGCCGAGTGCTATGTAGGTATCGACCTTTCAGCCACATCTGACTTGACCTGCATAAGCTACATGATTCCGCAAGAAGGGAAATTTTATTTCAAAACGAACTACTATCTGCCCGAAGCAGCGCTGACTGAGAAAAGATTCAAAGAACAGTACCAGGAGTGGCGACGATTAGGTCTACTGACAATCACACCGGGTAACGTCACAGACTACGATTACATCTTAAACGACCTTATGGAAAGCTCCAGAATCGTCTACCTTGCATCTGTAGCATACGACCAGTGGAACGCTACACAATTCGTGATAAATGCTACAGATAATGGGCTAAATATGGCACCTTTTGCGCAAAATCTTGGCAATTTTAACAAGCCAACAAGGGAGATGGAGAGGTTAATTTTATCGGGCAACGCAATACTGGACAATAATGTAGTTACAAGGCACTGTTTTAGGAACGTCGTAATGGCTCGAGATCACAACGGAAATGCAAAACCCTCCAAAAAGTTTGAGGAAAAAAAGATTGACGGCGTGATCTCCATGCTCCAAGCACTTGGGTCGTATCTCGATGTCCCGAGATTTTCTTCTTCGCTATAAAAAAGCAATTATTTTATATGTTCTACAACATATTTTTGAAAGTATCCACTTATAAGCTCGCAGAAATGCGGGCTTTTTTTATGCCTATACTTCTGAAAACCGCAACAGCATAGCGTTTCAAAAAATGACCTACACTTTTAATGTTAGTTAGAAACGCATGCGAAAATGAAGCTATTCAGGCGAAAAGAAAAACGATCTACCGAGGAGGCAACAACGCCAGTAACCATAGCGCAGTGGATGGAGAGCAGAAGAACCCCTATGCTTTTGTCTACTGTGTATCGTTGCGTGGATCTGATCTCTGATTCGCTTTCTGTACTTCCTCTCGAAACATACGCAATAGATACAGAGGGCTACAAAAAACAATTAAGGAGCTCACACCTGTACAACATTTTGAACCTCGAACCTAACGAGTTAATGAGCCGTCCGGTGATGTTTAAAACCATGGCGGCCTCAATGCTATTGAGAGGCAACACTTACGCGTACATAGAGCGGGTAAAAGGGGAGATCTCACAGCTCGTTTATATCCCTTCCGAGTACGTAAGCATAGAGTTTATACAGGACGCGAATGGTTTCCCACGCAAGCGATACAGGGTTACCGGTTATCCCTATTATCCTATTCAGGGGCTTATCGATCCGCAGGACATGATCCACGTCCCGAACTTTTCATACGACGGCATTACAGGCGTGTCAACTCTCACCCATGCAAGGCAGACGCTTGGGATCGCACACGACAGCGAGGCACACGCACAAGGGTTTTTCAGATCCGGGGCAAGCACGGCGGGCATTTTGACAATGGACGGGGTAAGATTAACGAAAGAGCAGAAGGCTCAGAATTACCAGGAGTGGGAAAACAGGACCAATCCAATCACAGGCAAGCCCAACGGCATCGTGATATTGGAGCAAAACCAAAAGTATCAACCGATTACGATTTCACCGAAAGACAGCCAATTACTTGAGTCGAGACAATTCAACGTTGTTGACATCTGCCGATTCTTTTCGGTTTCTCCGGTTAAAGCATTCGACCTTTCAAAATCAAGTTATTCAACTATCGAAGCAACGCAGATTGAGTACCTGAACGATACGGTCCTGCCTTTAATAACCAAATTTGAGTGCGAACTTAATAGGAAATTGTTCCTGCCACACGAAAGAAGTAAGATCAAAGTTGAATTCAATACGCAGGCACTTCTGAGGACTGATAAGGTGTCGCAGTCGACATATTGGAACAATTTATTCCAGTCCGGTATGGCTTCACCGAACGAGGGCAGACGTGAAATGAATCTCGAGAGAGCCGAATACGGAGATAAACACTTCGTGCAAGTGAACGTCCAGACTTTGGAAAACGCAGTAAAACAAAAAGAACCACCTCAAAATAAACGAGACAATGGAACAGAATAAAATAGAGCGCAGGAATACAGCATTCGAACTGACGATCGAAGAAGAGAACAGCCGAAAGGTTGAGGGCTACGCCCTTCTGTTCGACACTCCTTCCGATGGCTTAGGCTTCGAAGAGATAATAGAGAGAGGATCTCTTGACGGCGTAATCGAAAAAAGCAACGTGTTTGCGCTACTCGATCACGACGAACGCAGAGGCATACTTGCAAGAAGTAAGCAAGGTATCGGAACGCTATCCCTGATTGTAGACAGCAAGGGATTGAAATACCGATTTGAAGCACCTAAAACGGCTCTTGGAGACGAACTATTAGAGCACATCAGGCTCGGGAATATAGCCGAATCCTCTTTTGCATTCACGGTTGCTGAGGAAGCCTGGGAAAAGAAGAGTGACGACACCTGGAAGCGTACAATCAAGAAGTTCGATTACATCTATGATGTTTCGCCGGTGTATGATGCGGCATACTCTAAGACCTCTGTCGACATAAGAGGCAAAGAAAAAATCGAAAATGAAATAGAAGAAAAGCGCAAGCGAGAGCTGGATGCGTATTTTAATAATCTCAATAAAAATTTAAACTAATTATGGCGAAAGAAAAATCTTTAGCAGAATTACGCGCTGAGAAGACTCAACAGATCGCTCGCGCGAAAGAATTAACTGAACTGGCACGTAAGGAGGAGCGCAAGCTATCCGATGCGGAAATGAAGGAGCACAACGAAATTAACGTTCGTCTTGCTGAACTGAACACTGAGATAGTAGCTCACGAAGAGCGCAATCAAGGCTCAGGCAAGCCTTATGCACCCTCTAATCAAAAACCTTTCTCACTTCGCAGAGCAATCGTTGCTCAGATGAACAGAGAGAGCCAGAGAGACGAAGAAGCGAAAGTTATCGAAGCCGGTAAAAAGGCGCATCGTGGTATCGGCGAAGAGAGTGGTGATTTAATACTACCATTAGAGTTGAGAGCGGCCTATACTGCCGGCACTGAAGCAACTACCGGAGTTGTTGTTGACGAGGATCAGATGGAGCTTTTGCTTCCGCTTGAGTCTAATCTTGTAATGACGCAAGCCGGTACAAGAATGATGACCGGATTAACAGGCAACATCTTCTGGCCTAAGCACTCGGCATCCAATGTTTTCTGGGAAGGCGAAAATGCAGAAGCTAAGGACGGGGCAGGAGCTTTCACGAAAGGCACTGTTTATGGGCCTAAGAGATTGGCCGCTTACGTGGACATCTCAAAACAGCTTCTTGTCCAGGAGAACAGATCTGTTGAAGGTCTTATCAGACAATTGCTTGCAGTTGCGATCTCTCAGAAAATCGAGCAAACAGCCTTCTCAGACGCTGCTAAAACCGACAATGTTCCTGACGGAATGTTCCAGGGATTTGATAACGCTAAAGGCGCTATTACATGGGCAAATATCGTCGGGCTGGAAACAGCAGCAGATCTTCAGAATGCACTGTTCGGCAACTTAGCGTACATCATGCACCCTGCACTTGTAGGTACAGCCAAAACGAAAGTTAAGGACGCCTCAGGAGCCGGCGGGTTCATTTTCGGAAACGACGGTGCGGGCTTCTTGAACGGGTACAAGGCGCTTCGTACGAACAACATGCCCTCAGGGCTTGCTGTAGGTGAAGATGAATACGGTATCGTATTCGGTAACTGGGCCGATTACTTCTTAGGACAGTGGGGCGGACTTGACATTACTGTCGATCCTTACACGCTTGCAACTACCGGCATGGTTCGATTAACCGTGAACTCTTACTGGAACATGGGGGCTATCCGTAGCGAGTCATTCACAGTAGCATCAATGAAGTAATTATGGCAGGGTACATCACATTAGACGAAGCTAAAGCGCATTTGGAGGTAGAATTGGACTACACAGGAGATGATCAGCTCATAGAAGCGATCATCGAGGACGCTATCGCAATAGCTGAGGCTGATTTGTGTGTACTTCTGACAGATATAGCAACAGAAGGAAAATTGCCCGGTGCAGTTCGCCGGGCGATCCTTCTTCTCATTGGATCTTTCTACAAAAGCAGAGAGGATGAAATTCCCAACAGCGAATCAGGGCGAATGTACAACAGCTATCAGCGATTAATCTCACTTCACAGAAATTACGCAGGATGAGAGCAGGAGGATTGAAGCATAAGATTGAAATTCAGTCAAATATTGAAGTTGTGGACGAGTATGGGGCGAGGGTTAAGACCTGGGCAACGACTATCACGACAAAGGCTGACATTTTATTCAAAGACGGCACCTCTGCAATGAAGCACGGCGAAGTTTTCACTGATTACAAAGTCGATTTCAGAGTGCGAAAGTATCACGAAGTCGATGAAACGATGCGAATTCTTTACAACAATGCGGTCTATCGAATTGAAGCGGTTTTGCCGAATTTCGAAAAAAGCATGAAACTGATCAAAACAACGAAGTACAATGAGTAATATAGTTGTAGACGACAGGAGGGTTCTTGCGATGTTCGCAGAGATGGATAAAAAGAACCGTAACAGAGTGTTCAGGACGGCTCTCAGGCAATCAGCAGGCATTCTTGTAAGGCAGACAAAGAAGAATTTCAGATCTATCGAAACAAGCAACGGGAGGCTGAGGATGAACACCCCGAACAGGTGGAACGGCAAGACGATGGAGCAAGGGATCAAAGTATCTATGGCGAAGGACGTCCGGTCAGTGAAGGTGCATCTATTAGGCGATTTCAGGTTGAAGTTTTTCGAAATGGGGACAAAAGATCGCTACACCAAAGGGCACAAAATAACAGGCAGAATGCAAGTCGGACGTAAATGGCGTCTTATCAGATCCGGGAGAGGCGGATACCGAGGTCGAATCGAAGCGGGCACTCCTTTCAGATCGGCAAAATCCGAAACGGAAAGCAGAATTTTCAAGGAAATGGATGAAAGGTTCACAAGGCAGATAATTCGAGTAAACGAAAAATACAAATGAGTTTAAAAGTTGGAGCGGCGATAAACCTGTTGTTGAGAGCGAGTTCAGATCTCACGGCACTTGTAGGGGATCGGATCTACCCGGTATCGACACCAGGCGATGTATTGCGACCTTTTATCATTTATCAGCGCACCGGACTTAATCCGTCTTACACGAAAGATCGAGGACAAAACGACTCCGTTTACATGAACATAGCGATAATTGCTGAGGGTTACGGACAGTCGATCGCAGTTGCAAGTGCAGTTGAAAAAGCCTTGGAAGGCAAGAGAGGGATTTTTGCAGGGCTGGATATATCAGACATAAAGTCGGCGGACAGCCAGGAAGGGGCAGACGAAATTAACTTTATACAGGATTTACAATTTGAAATTTTTATAAAAAAATAAATTATGGCAGCAATAGCAGGAAAGGACATAATGATTTTCTTCAAGTTTGAAGGCACCGCAAGAGCGTTAGCTTTGGCAACAAGCCACACACTTGATTTGCAAGCCGATACTACTGAAACGTCAAGCAAAGATTCGGGTATTTGGGCAGATGCAGAAGTATCGAAATTGAGATGGACCGCTTCAAGCGAGAATTTCATCGAAGGGCTGGAAGGAGATTACGCAGCATTAGTCGATGCATGGAAGACAAAAAAAGTTGTTGACATTGTGACAGCGGTGCCGTCTAACATTACGGAGAACCCAGTCCCGGAGGGCGGATGGCTACCCCCTTCAACAGGTGGCGGGTACACAGGCAAAGCGGTAATTACAGGGATCACGTTGAACGCTCCTGAAACAGGCAATGCTACAATGTCGATCTCATTAATGGGCAAAGGTGAACTCAAAGCACTTCCGGCAGCATGATATTAAAAATTGAAGGCAAAGAACATACGTTCAAGTATAACGTCCGCACGCTTATCACGTACGAAAAGATAGCAGACAAACCTTTTTCGGTAAACGGATTAAGCGAGTGGGCGTTGCTGGCGTATGCTGCTCTTTTATCAGGCACTCCGGACACAGAGCTCACTTTGGAGGAGTTCTTGGAGATCTCTCCGGAAGAGCTGAAAAAGATTATCGATTGGCTTATAAAACAGCTTGGAATCGATAATCAGCTTAAAGGGGATGCAGAAGAAAAAAAGGGCTCAAAAAAAAAGAAGTAAGCTGGAGAGAAGTGTATCGGATCTTATGCGTTGAGCGGCGGTTAGACCCAACAACACTTCTCGAAAAGCTAAGACCCTCGGAGGCAATGGAGCACGTTTCACTGCTTAATTATAGCGACAAGGAAGGCTGGGAACAAACACGAATGCTAAGCTATACAATTGCCCAGGTGAACAGCAAAAATACAATTACACCCCAATCAATAATGAAATTTCCCTGGGATGAGCAACCGCAAAAGGCTGAGGTGACGAAAGAAGACAAAGAGCGACTGAAAAAACGATCTAAAGAAATAGCAAAACAACTCTATGGCTGATTTAGTAACACGGATAATCGCAGACGACAAGCAGTTCAACGACAAAATTGAACGCAGCAAGAAGACCGTCAAGGGCTGGTCGGACGAAACAGGCAAAGCTGGGCAAGCTGCCGGTAGTTTCGGAGGCAAACTTAACGCTCTTGCAGGCGGTGCTATTGCAAAACTTGCGGGCGGTTTTGGCCTTGTTGCGACAGCAGGAGCGGCATTCAAAAAGATAATTGACAGCTCACAGACATCGGCAGATAATTTTCAGTATGTTTTAGGAGGTGCAAAAACGACAGTTGATCAATTTTTCAAGTCGATTTCTACCGGCGATTTCACAAACTTCGTAAACGGACTGGACGATGTTTACAAGCGTGCCAAACAGGCTGAAATGGCACTGGACCAACTTTGGAACACGCAACTATCTTTTAATATTTTCGGCTCGGAAGCACAATTTCAAATCACTTCTGCGAGAGCAGATGCAATGGACAGGGAACTATCTCCTGAGGATCGCAGAAAGGCGGTCAAAGAGTGGGAAGAAGCGATCAAAGAACTAAGAGGCTATTCAGAGACATACAAGAAAGACATACTGGACACCACTAAAAGCATTGTTCAGACGTACAATACGCTCGGAGCAGAGAGTTTTGGCATACAAGACCTGTTCGATGTTTTCTCGCTCGATCTTATCGACCCTTCGAAGAGAGATTCTGTCAAACAAGTAATTTTTGATCAATACAAAGAATACACCAAAGCAGTTAAACAAGCTGAAAAAGACGCCACGAAAGAGTATGTAAAATACACCCAGACAGGAAATAGGTCGGTAAGGGACAAATATAAAGCAGTAGATCAGCAAGAGTTCCAGGCATCGCTTAAAACACTTAATGATCAATATAAGTCGGCAATTTTAGCGCAATCGCTGCTCGAAGCAGCAACAGACGATCAGCTTCAAGACATCGGCAACAGGATACAGGAGTATTCGAATGTTGGCAGATCTATTGCACAGCTCGACATGCAGATTAATCGTGCAAAACCTCGTATCGAGAAGCAGATTGAGGAAGATCTTAAAAAAGAGGACGGCGGACTTAAAGTTAAAACCGAAATCGTTCCGGCAGGATCGCTTGTAGAACTCGAGAAGCAAATAGCAGAAGCCCGTAATTCTTTCATGAATGCAACAACAGCAGAAGGAAGGGCAGCAGCGGACGCAGTTATCAAGCATTTAGAAAGTCAAAAAGCGATTGTTGAGATACAGTTCAAGTATCTTGACGGAGTTGGGAACGTCCAGAGCAGCACACTTGACTCTCTGAGGGTTGGAGGTGAAAGAGGCTGGAAAAAAATTGCGAATAAGAAAGAGCTTCCAACGCTCGACATGAGCAACGTGATCCAGGAAGACAACTTAGTCTTATTCGACACTTGGAGCGACAAAGTGCAGTATGTCGCAAACCAAAATAGAGACGCTATAGAGACGATCTACGGTATTGGTGACGCTATGGCAGGGCTAAGCAACATAGTCGGGGAGAACGCAGCGCAATGGATGCAGTGGGGGGCAAATGTACTCTCGGCGGTAGGGCAAGGATTGCCGGCGATAATGGCGCTCACAACAGCAAAAAAAGCAGAAGCAACAGCAAATACAGCTTCGGCGGCATCAGGCGCAGCGAGTTCGGTTGCAAGCGTGCCGATCGTAGGCCCTATCCTGGCTATCGCAGCAGTAGCATCTATTCTCGGAGCACTCGCAAACCTGCCCAAATTCGCAACCGGAGGTATTGTTCCGGGGACAAGCTTCTCAGGCGATAATGTTCTGGCAAGAGTGAATTCAGGGGAGATGATCCTTAACCAGGCACAGCAAAATAGGCTGTTAGGAATTGCAAATGGCAGAAATTCAGGCACAGGAGGGCAAGTCAGATTTGTAATAGAGAGAAAACAATTAGTGGGAATTTTAGAACAGGACGCAATAATGATTGGCAGGATATGAGTTACGGACTAAAATATAAAATACCTTTTAAAACTCTATCTGAAATAGCTTGTGAAATTCAGATAGAGGTAAAAGGTTATTCCGGGACTGTTATCGAACTAAAAGGAGGATCGGATCCCCTCACAATAAGTCATCAGCAGGGCGATCTCCTCTCTCCTATCCGAGCATCAGGAGCCACTATTCAAGTTTACGGATCAGACTATTTACAAGACTTATATACTAGTGACCCGCAAGGCATTAGAGTGGCGTTGCTAAAAAACAGCTCTGTTCATTGGCTAGGATTTTTAACTCCTGATACTTTTTCGCAAGACTTCTCTTCACCTGAATTTATCTACGAATTAGAATGCGTATCGGCATTTTCAACACTCAAATACAAAGAGTTCGATTTGACCGACGATTTTATTTCATTCCGGGAGATAATCGAACAGGCGCGCGTTTATGCCGGCTACGATGTAATTTACTTGACCAACTCCGTCCGGGGGAAATCGGGTAGATTCCACGACTTTAAAATCGCCTCCGCTAATTTCTACGATGAGTTAGGCGATGCAATGAGTTATTACGAGGTCATGGAGGAAATAGCGAAGTATCTCGGGTGTTGCTGGGTACCGTTTGAGGATGATCTCTACCTCTTGGACTACCAAGCGATCCGCAGCGGGTATAATTCCTACACGAGGATATCGGGTACTTCTGTATCTAACGTCACTCTAAGCGACTCTAACACCGTCACTGATTACAAGGGCACCGGAACCAAGTTAAGCAGGATAGCCGGGAAGAACAAAGCGGTCGTTAATTGTTCGTTGTACGAGGTTAAGGATATATTACCAACTTTCGACGATGAGGAATCCATTTTCGTGGCGATGAAAGATGAATTTAAAGACCTCGAAAGTATCATGAAGCTAAACGCTGACTATAGAGCAATAATAAGGTACTTCAAGCAGCCAAAATACACTCTATGGAAATACACTAATGGCAATACGGGAAGCCCTTTTACCAGCGCGGACCCGATAATACACGGATATGACGAGCCCGCGAATAGCGGTGATACGGGAACTTCATTTGTCAAAACAACAGAGTACGGGGCAAAAGAAATTCCATCCCGGCTGTCTTTTACCGATGAATTGCAAGTAAAGAGAGCTCGAAGCTTCGAGGAATATAGGGATGGCAAGATATTAAAATCAGGTCAAAAAATATTCTCGATGAAATCAGAGAAGAAATTTCTCATACACGGCACGGTGTGGTTCTGCATTGGGTTGCAGCTAAAGCGGATGTTCGAGGACTGGACTAAATATGATGCCACATTAACAGCTTCCAACGACTATATTATTAGCCAGAAAGCGACTTTTCGGGTTGGAAATTATTACTATGATGGCGCAAATTGGAGCACTTCCGAGAAATCTTTCCTTATGCCTATAACGGTAAAAAAAGGCAGCCAGTCCCTCAACAAGTACTACCCTCTTGACAACACGAACACATTTGACAAAGGGATAGGAGATCTGCAGGGCTACACGTTCAAGGCACCCGACTTCCCGATCATGGGAGACTGCGAGCTGACGCTCTACGCGGTTGACAGAGTTACGGAGTTCACGGCAACACCTCTCCCGAGGGTAGATAGATTCCACTACTACAAAGATATAGAGGTAGCATACGGGATACCCGATGAACAATCGGTATATGGTGACTGGGTGGACAAAGACACTAAAAACGATCTCATCTATGAAAACGTGATCGAGGGGGATTACGTGGAAGAGGCTGACGAGATAGACCTCAAAATATGCACGAACCCGGATGGGAAACTGGCGTTAAGCTCTGTTCTCGATGGTAATGACTTTCTTGACGAAATTGTGACGGATGTGTTCGGTACAGGGGTAGCGGAGGAGATCTTATTGCAAAGGGTTGTTTCGCTATTTTCCAAGCCTCGATTTGCGATTAACCCGGTTCTGACGAACAGCGCAAAACCTTATACAAAATTCACCGAACCGCACTTGAACAAACAATTCTTAGTCGCAGGAGGTGAAGAAGATGTCAAAATGGAAGCAATGAGATATAACCTGATAGAGACATGATAAAAAAAACATACATACCCGGCAAACCTCGCAACCCTAAGCTGACGCAAACAACAGGTGCTTCGGGGATAAGCAAAACTGAATTTAATAACGTTGCAGGAAGCTCCCACGAACACTACAATAAAGGTGTTTTAGATCAGATCACAGAAGCAATGCTGATCAGTGCGCTCCGGGAATTGATCACCTCGACTGATACTACTTCTGAATTAACCGATGAAAATATTTTATCAGCGCTAAGAGTTTTGTCTGAAATTTCCAAAGCGAATGTAGATCTTCTAAATGAAATAAAGTCAAAATTCTTATCGAAAATCGAACCTGACACAGCCCAAAAGCTAATCAAGTATGTCGAAGGATTAGAAATCGGGA
>ENA-UOOM01001793-UOOM01001793.1-fermentation-metagenome-genome-assembly--contig:-NODE-1793-length-19608-cov-4.527899_pt1 | contig 19608 bp, 21 predicted proteins | sample MGYA00245781_ERZ724031 | MGnify/ENA primary metagenome ERZ724031 (study PRJEB28704, sample SAMN03018317) | fermentation metagenome | biome: anthropogenic terrestrial biome; feature: soil; material... | reverse complement strand
CGGCAATATTTGTAAATTCTTAAGTATTGCAACGACAGATTATCGAAAAAGTGTCCTAATTTTGTCATTCTGAACGAAGGTGAAGAATCTCGGGTCTAAACCCTAGATTCTTCGATAGCAGAAATTATCCTGCAGTCTCAGGATGACTTCTTTAGATATAAATAAGAAAATTATGTTGAAGATATTAAATTTTTGTTGGAATTAGTCGATATATTATTTATGTGATGTAGTCCCTGGACAGTGCAAATATATAAATGCTGTGAGGTGAATTTAATGGAACGGTTTATTTTGTTTTCATGTAATACACAAAGGTTTGCCATGGACATTACCAAAGTTGAAAGGATAATAGAATATATTGAACCTAATCCAATTCCGGAGTCATCCGATTATTTCCTTGGTGTGATACAATATAATGACAAAATCTTACCTATTATAAATTTAGGCAAGAGGTTGTATAACGTAGACAACTCATATGGTGTTGATGACAAAGTAATTGTCGTAATGTGGAAGAATAATTTGTTAGGATTAGTAGTGGACGAGATATTTGGAATACAGGGATTTGATGGTAACCAAATTGAGGATACATCAATGGATTTAAATATTTCTACGAGGTATGTAAAGGGATTTATAAAGAATGAAGAAGAAATAATAATTGTTCTTGATACTGATATGATGTTTAATCAGGAGCAAGAGAATGAATTGTTTTCATCCACAGAAATAAAAGCTAACGCAATTGATTAGGAATTGGTGATAGATGATGGGAAATGAGATCAAAGTAGGCATTTCGGACTATAGAATATCAGAATCTCCAGACAAGCTAATAACACTAGGGCTGGGTTCATGCGTTGGAATAGCCATTTATGATAAGGAAAGAAAAATAGGGGGACTCAGCCATATAATGCTTCCTGATAGTACATTTTTTAACGGAGAGAAAAAGCCTGAAAAGTTTGCAGATCTAGCAATTCCTAAGATGATAGATGAAATAACTAAAGGTAGGAACAATAAAAATCTCGTTGCCAAAATTGCTGGAGGGGCGAGTATGTTCAATTTTCCGGGTAAAAAGGACAGTGATAGTATAGGTTCACGAAATGTACAGGCTGTCTTAGCTAAGCTAAATGAATTAAATATACCTATTTTATCAAGGCATACAGGTGGAAATATTGGGAGAACAATGGTTGTTGATCTAGGTGACTTTACAGTAAGTATAAGGACAGTCAATAGGGAAGTCATCAGCATTTAGATAAGGAGGTTGATCATGACCATAAAACTGTTGGTAGTTGATGATTCTGCTTTTATGAGAAAGATCATATCAGATACGATAAAAGAGGTTGATGGTGTGGAGGTTGTCGGTATTGCACGTAATGGGTCTGATGCTCTTGAAGTGATACCAAAATTGCAGCCGGATATTATAACCTTGGATATAGAGATGCCAAAATTAAATGGCATTGAAACTTTAAAAAGGATTAAAGAAGATTTTAGGATTCCAGTTATAATGTTAAGCTCTAACAATAAATCATATGTGACTATTGAGGCTCTTGAATTGGGTGCCTTGGATTTTATTGAAAAGCCAGTAGATTTGACTGCTAATCTTTTTGAATTTAGAAATGAGCTAGAATTAAAGATTAAATCCGTTTATAATGCAAAAGCATACGCAGATAAAATTTTAAATGATGACTTGTGTTGCTCTAAGTCCAAGTGCAATGATGTTAAAGCAGTGGTTATAGGAGCTTCCACAGGTGGTCCAAGAGCATTGGTTTATATAGTTAGCAGATTGCCTGAGAAAATAAAGCTTCCTATATTTATTACACAGCATATGCCTAAAGGATTTACATCTTCCCTGGCGGAAAGAATGGACAATGAATCCAAAATTAGTGTTGTAGAAGCCTCTGATGGTATGGTTATAAATAAAAATACTGTATATTTGGCTCCGGGAGATCTCCATATGTATCTAGAAGGAGATAAGATAAGATTAAATAGCAATGCAAAGCTTCATGGAGTTAGACCTGCTGTAGATTATCTATTCAAAACTGCAGCAGAAAAGTATCAGAGAAATCTTTTGGGAATTATCCTAACTGGAATGGGAAAGGATGGTTCAGATGGTATGGTTGCCATAAAAGATCATGGAGGCTACAATATAGCCCAAAGTCAGGAGTCCTGTGTGGTATATGGGATGCCAGGAAGTGCGGTATCTAAAGGAGTTGTTGATGAAATATTGGATCTTGAAAGTATATCCACAAGATTAAATCAACTTGTTAGGGTGAGTATATGAGTTTAAACTTTGAATTCTTTTATGATTGGGTCCAAGAAAATTTAAATATAAATCTATGTGCATATAAGGAAGTACAGCTTCAAAGAAGAATTTCCACAGTCATGAGAGGTGCAGGAGCTTCATCCTTGGAAGAATATGCTGTTCTAATAGATAAGGATGAGGACGTTAGACGCAAGTTTTTAGATTATATAACAATCAATGTAACAGAGTTTTTTAGGAACAAGGATATATTTCAGGATTTTGAGAAAGTAATAAATGAAATTTTAGTACCTAGGTTCAAGACCTTAAATATTTGGAGCGCTGCCTGCTCTATAGGTGCCGAGCCTTATTCTATAGGAATAATACTGGATAAGAACAATGTAGAGATAAAAAACAAGATATTAGCAACTGATATTGATGAACCAATCCTTGATAAGGCCAGGCGTGGAATTTATAAGGAAAATGAAATAAAAAACATTGGAAATGAAGACCTGGCAAAGTATTTTGTCAAGGAAAACAATACTTACATGGTTAAGGACAATATAAAAGATATGGTAAGATTTAAACGGCATGACTTACTTCTAGACAAGTATGATAGAGGGTTTCATGCTGTAGTTTGTAGAAATGTAACTATATACTTTAAAAATGATGCAAAAGATGATATATATAGGAAGATAAATGAATCCTTAGTTTCAGGTGGTGTGTTCTTTATGGGTGCAACAGAAAGTATATTTAATCCAAAGGAATTTGGTTTTAAGAAATTATCAACTTTTATATACGAAAAGATCTAAACCCGAGATTCTTCACATTCGTTCAGAATGACAAGGAGTGGAGATTCTTCACGTTTGTTCAGAATGACAGCTTTGTCATCCTGAGCCGAGCAGTATAATCACGACCTACTTTGTCATCATGAGCTGGGCAGTATAATCACGACCTACTTTGTCATCATGAGCTGGGCAGGATAATCATGACCCACTTTGTCATCCTGAGCCGTACAGTATAATAACTGCCATCGAAGGATCTAGGGTTTAGACGGGAAATTAAGGGTTTAAAAAAGGAGTGAAATAAATGGACGATAACAGCCAATATCGAGATTTGTTCTTTGAAGAAACTGATGAATATCTTCAAACCTTAAACGAATGTCTACTTCAACTTGAAAAAGAGCCCAATGATACTAACGTATTGAATGAGATTTTTAGGGCGGCACATACTTTAAAGGGTATGGCAGCTACAATGGGGTATTCAACTATGACGAAATTGACTCATAGTATGGAAAATGTATTTGAGCTGTTTAGAAAAGGAATCAGTAGCATAAACTCAGATGTCATAAGCTTGATATTTAAGTGCCTGGACAAACTTTCCGAAATAGTGGAAGACTTAAGAGATGAAAACTACAAGGAATATGATATTAGCGATCTTTTAAGTGAATTACAAAATGTATCAAAAGGACAGGCAAGTGCAACTCCTCAAGTAAAAAATGCAAAATCAGAAGTAGTTAGAAATAAATTAAGTGACACTGACAATATGATTATAAAAAGTGCACAAGACAAGGGATTTAATGTCTACGATATTATAGTTGTTATAGAGTCAGGATGTATATTGAAAGGTGCCAGGTCTTATCTAGTTGTGAACAAGCTGGAACAAGAGGGAGAAATAACTTATACTGAGCCAAATACTGAAAAACTGGAAGAAGGGGACTTTGGGGATTCATTCAGACTTATTTATATTTCTAAATTGAGTAAGGACAAGGTTGAAGAAATCATTAATAATATTGCAGAGATTGAAAGGGTAGATGTACAGCTTATAGATGATAAAATCTCCATAGCAACTGAACAACCTCATTCTGAAGCAATTAAAGAATCTCATGTTGATAATGGAGAAGCAACAAAAAAGCAGCAGCATCATACAAATCAAACCATCAGGGTAGATTTGAGCAAGTTAGATAATTTTATGAATCTGGTATCAGAACTTGTAATTTACAGAACTAGGCTTGAAGACTTAAGCGATAGTCAAAGCTCAGAGATAAAAGAACCATTGGAACATGTGGCTAGAATCACATCAGATTTGCAGGATTTGGTACTAAAAATTAGAATGGAACCTGTTAATATAGTATTCAATAGATTTCCAAGAATGATTCGGGATTTGTCCAAAGAGCTAAATAAAAAAATGGAATTGGAGATATATGGAGAAGATACTGAACTTGATAGAACTGTTGTATCAGAATTAGGAGAACCTTTAATTCACTTAATAAGAAATGCTGCTGACCATGGAATAGAGTCGGTTGAAGAAAGACATACCTTAGGAAAGCCTGAGGAAGGTTTAATCAAGTTATCTGCACATCAGGAAGGCAATAGAGTTGTAATTACTGTAAGTGATGATGGTAAAGGAATAGATCCTAAGGCTATACGAGACAGTGCAGAACGTAAAGGCATAGATACTAAGGGATTAGGAGAAAAAGATCTTATCCAGCTGATATTCAACCAAGGTTTTTCTACTGCAAAAAAAGTTACAAACGTATCAGGCAGAGGAGTTGGCATGGATGTCGTAAAGCAAAAGATTTCCAGTCTTGGAGGTAGTATTGAGGTAATCAGCGAGATAAACAAGGGGACATCTTTTGTAATCAAGCTACCATTGACTTTATCCATTATTCAGGCTTTATTGGTCAATATAGGAAAAGAAATTTTTGCTATTCCGTTGGGAATTATTGAAAAAGTAGTGAAGATAGGAAAAGAAGAAATCCTTAAGACTCACAAGAGTGAGGTCTATATATATAGAGGAAGAGCTATCCCAGTTATTAGACTCAATGAAAAATTGTCAATAGAATCCACAGATGAGAACAATCATATTATAATTACATTGTTGGGCAACCAATACTATGGTCTTATTGTTGATGGACTTTTAGGCCAGCAGGAGATTGTAATTAAGAAATTAACAGGAATTTTAAAGACAAGAAAGGAATATTTAGGTGCAACTATATTAGGTAATGGGGATATTATATTGATACTTGATGTTGGAAATTTGTGCAGCGAAAGTGTGGGTGAAAAAGTTGGATAGGGTTTGCTTTACGGAACTTCAACTGGATGTGATTAAAGAGCTTGCCAATATTGGGGGAGGAAATGCAGCGTCCAGTATTTCGCAGATTATAGATAAACCTGTTTCAATGACTGTACCAGTAATTAAAATATTAAATTATAATGAGGTTTTTAAAAAGATAATGCCTGAAGATGATATGGTCAATGCGGTCATTATGGAAATGACGGGTTCGGCAGAAGGGATGTTTATGTTTGTTACTGATGATGGAGCTTCTGATGCACTGGTAAAAATGATGATACCTTTGGGAATAGAAGCCAATGAGGAATTGACTGAATCTGCTATAAAGGAATTAGTAAATATACTCGTAACCTCATATTTAAATGCAATTGCACAAATGGTAGATGTCGAGCTGATAGCATCTGTTCCACTGCTTATTAGGGACATGTTTGGAGCGATACTTAGTAGCTTGTATATAGAATCAGAGCAATATGATGAAAATGTAATGATTATACGAAATGAATTCTTTTATCAGGGAGATAAGATTGAATCCTCCCTATATTTTGTTCCAAAACCAGGAGTGCTAAGTAGTTTGTTTAAAATTTTAGGAGTAGGAGAGGATAAATAAATGTCAAAAAGGGTTTTAATTGTTGACGATGCAATATTTATGAGAATGAAGCTCAAGGATATACTAGAGAGCAATGGCTATGAGGTTGTTGCAGAAGCACAAAATGGAGCTGAAGCCATAGAAAAGTTTAAATCTGAAAGACCGGATTTAGTTACAATGGATATCACCATGCCTGAGATGGATGGTATAGAAGCATTAAGGGGTATTAGAGCCATAGATAGTCAAGCTAAGGTGGTGATGTGCAGCGCCATGGGACAGCAGGCAATGGTCATGGAATCTATTCAGTCCGGTGCTGTAGACTTTATTGTTAAGCCATTTGATTCTGATAGGGTAATACAGTCTTTAAACAAGGTAGTTAGATAAGATAGTTAGATAAATATAATGGAGTGAAGCTAATGCAAATAATACTATTTACGTTAAATGATAGGCATTATGCTATATCTACAGATATGGTAGAGGAAATCAGTAAACAGATACCATCTACAAATGTTCCAAACTCTCCTGAATGGGTGGAGGGAATAATAAACTTAAGAGGTAACGTAGTTACATTATTAAATTTAAGTAAACTACTACAGCAGGATGATAGCATATGCTATAATAATATTATTATAATGAACAACAATGATGAAAAAATTGGACTTATGGTACAGGAAGTGCTCCAAGTATTGGACATTGAACCTGAGGATATTCAGACACTAAATTCAGATGAAGATGATGGAATGTTGGGTATAGTTCAAATAGGTGAAGAAATTATTGATATATTAGAGATAGAAAAACTACTATCGAAAAATGAGGGATTTATTTGAAACAGGTATTGTCACAACAAGAGATAGATTCTTTGTTGCTAGCACTTAACACAGGAGAGATAGATCCTGATACAATTAAAGAAGAGGAAGAGAAGAACAAGGTGAGGTCTTATGACTTTAGAAGACCTATCAAGCTCTCAAAGGAATATATAAATACTTTATATATGATATTTGAAAACTTCTCCAAGATGGCAGGAAATATTGTAAGCACTTTGCTCCATAGCAATGTGGATATAAAGATGGGTGCAGTAGAGCAAATTAGCTTTGATGAGTTTGTGCGCTCAATTCCCAACCCAGCTCTTCTAGGGATATTTAACTCCGCACCGTTAGCCGGGACACAAATACTTGAAATAAATCAACAATTTTGTATTCAGGTAATAGAATTGATGTGTGGTGGCGCAGAAAGTAACTATGTTAGGTTGCAAAAAAAGAAAGAATCATTTACTGATATTGAATTAGGAATCCTTGAGGAGTTAATTGTTTCTATTCTCAAGGCGTATCAAAATGCATGGAATGAAATTTTAGAAATCCAAGCCCAATTGGATAATATAGAGACAAATCCTCAGCTGGTTCAGACAATGTCACCAAATGAGCCTATTATACTTATAAGCTTTGTATTGGAATTATTTAATAATAAGAGTTTTATGAATATATGTATACCATATATTTCATTTGAAAATATAATAGACAAGCTTAGCATAAAGAATTGGTTTGATTTTGATAAGGGCAAGGACGATTTTTATAAAGAAGTACTATCAGACAAGATAAAAACCACATCTGTAAATCTTGAGGTGTCATTAGGGCAATCCATCATAACTGTGGATGATTTTCTACAGCTGGAGTGTGGTGATATCATACAATTGGATACTAATATAAACAATCCTCTTAGAATGTTTGTAGAGGGTAAACCACACTTTTTGGTCAAACCGGGAGAAGTGGAAAATAGATTAGCTGTAGAAGTACTTCAATATTTAGAAGAGGAGGTTGAATAATGAGTGAATATTTATCACAAGAAGAAATAGATACTCTTCTTAAAAAGGGGCAAGATGATGACAATGCAAATGATGATAATAAATACATAATTAGCGACGTTGATAAGGACATAATAGGTGAGGTTGGCAATATCTCAATGTCCACTGCAGCTACGACTCTTTCTTCTATATTAAATCGAAAAGTCCTTATAACTACTCCGAGGGTATCGTGTATACCTTTCAAACAGATAATAGAAGAATGTTCTATACCAAAGGTAGTTTCCATAATAGAGTTTAAAGAAGGATTGATGGGGAAAAACCTCCTTATGATGGATGTAAAAGATGCTACTGTCATCGCTGATTTGATGATGGGTGGAGATGGAAGCGGAGGCGGAAGCGATAAAACTCTATCAGAATTGGAATTAAGTGCAGTTGCCGAAGCAATGAACCAAATGATAGGATCAGCATCTACTGCAATGGCGACTATGCTTACGAGACCTATAGACATATATCCACCAGAGGTTTCTTTGTGGGATAGCAACGAAACTATAGATTTTCAATCTATAAATGATGAAAACTATATATGTAAAATAGCTTTTGATTTAAACGTTGAAGGACTTATTCAAAGTGAAATAATGCAAATTTATACAGTAAATACAGTAGAAGAGGTTTCCAAAATTATGATGATGGGTGAAAGTAGTTCAAAGCAAACAGTAGAAGAAGCTACTCCAAGAATTGAAGAAACTAATAAGCAGGAAGCTATACCTGAAACAAATAATGTAAAGGTAACAGTTGAAAAGCCTATATTTAGTAAACTTAATCCGAATACAGAGCCAAATCCTCCAAGAAATCTTGATTTGATAATGGATGTACCGTTGGAGTTTAGTGTTGTATTGGGTAAAACGAAAAAGACAATAAAAGAGGTACTTTCCTTTGGAAACGGTTCAGTAGTCGAGCTCAACAAGCTAGCTGACGAACCACTGGAAATCTACGTAAACGGAAAGCTTATTGCCCAAGGTGAAGTAGTGGTAATAAACGAAAACTTCGGCATCAGAATAACAAATATATTGAGCAAAGAACAAAGAGTACAAAACCTAAAATAACAGAATCTCGGGTTTAAAGATTTCTATTCAGTGAAACTGAATAGAAATCTTTTATTTATTTATTATTAACATTTTAGTACTTTCTCCGATATAATAGTTAAGCGCAAAGGAGGTTTACTATGAAAATTAATGAAATACAAAACAAATTCATAAACACAAACTCATATAGAATAAAAGAAAGCAAGAAAAACGATGAAGAAATAGGTACAGATAATATCGTAAAAATTCAAATCTCCGACTCGGCTAAGGCCCTAGTAAATAAAATCAATCAGTCTCATGATGCAGTATTTAGTGAAAGAGTAGAGAAAATTAGACAGGCTATATTGGATGGCAATTATATAGTATCATCAGAGGAAATAGCAGACAAGATTATTAAGGTGATGGAAGAGCAGAGAGGCAGTGATATATAATGGCAACAGAACTGGAGCTAATACACATATTAAAAGGAATAATCAAGTTGCTATTTGAAGAAAAAGAAGCTCTTTTAAATAGTGATGGTCACGTTGTAGCCGAAATAGTTGAGAAAAAGAATGAATATATAGAAAAGTTATCCGCTTTTAAGGGAATTGATATTGAAAAAAATGAAAAAGTTATGAGTCTAATAAAAGAAATAGATGATCTTCAAGAGACAAATCTACTTTTGACAAAGCAAGCTTTAGGATATCAGGAGATGCTATTGGAAAGCTTGTCTCAGAGCCTAAAAAATACAAACAATACATATTCACCTAAGGGTAATTATAGCAATACTAATGTCGTAAATTTTGTTGATAAATCATTATAGGAGGTCACTATGTCAGGTTTATTCGGTACGTTAAATGTAGCAAATAAAGGAATGCAGGCAGCACAAACAGCATTTCACACAATAGGTCACAATATATCCAATGCTGAAACAGAGGGTTTTTCAAGACAAAGAGTGGAACTGCAGGCTGATTTGGCTTATACTCTTGGCGGAGTAGGTCAATTGGGTACAGGAGTTAAGATGAGCGGGATTTTAAGAGTAGTAGACGATTATGTAACTAGACAAATTAGGGGAGAAAATGGAACTTTCAATAAATTCACAGCGAAATCTGAAGTTTTGGAGCAGATGGAGATAATCTTCAATGAGCCATCAGATACAAGTCTGAACTTCAACCTTGGAGAAATGTTTGATGCTTGGACAGAATTAAGCAAGAATCCTGAGATACCTACTGCAAAATCTATAGTAGTAGAAAAATCCAAAACTATGACTGATACACTGAATCATATAGCAAATCAGCTTGAAAGTCTTAAGGATGATACAACGGAACTAATTGAAATGAATGCTAAAGATTTCAATTCAATAGTAGAAAGTTTAGACACGTTAAATAAGCAAATATTTAATATTTCAATAAAGGGTCAGGTCCCAAATGATTTAATGGATCAGAGGGATTTACTTCTGAAAAATTTATCTTCTATAACTAATTTTTCAACTAGCTTTGATGGGTATGGCAGAGTTAGCATAAAAGCTGAAGCTGGTGCACCTGCTGCTGAAACTGAAGTGTTATCATTTGACGGATCAACTAAAAATTTATTAACAGTAAATGATAGTGACGGGAATGTAGTAGTTCAACTAGGTGGAAATGAGCTGGCTTCTAAGTCAGGACAAATTGCAGGTTATAAAGAAGCATTAGTTGAGATAAATGAGCAAATAGATGAATTAAATGAATTTGCAGTAACTATGGCAAAGGCAATAAATTATGTTCATAGAGAAGGTATGGGTGAAGGATTTGAAAATAACTTCTTTACGGACAATGACGGTGGGGAAGCAATAACAGCAGCAAATATTAAAGTTAATCAAGTTTTACAAGATGATAATAGCAAAGTAAATGTAGGTGCTACTTCAGCTTCTTTGGAAGGTGATGGATCTAGAGCATTAGCTATTGCGAGAGTAAGAAATATAAAGCTTTCTAGTGGAATGACTTATGAATTTGAAGCTGGAACTTTGAATTTGGTTGGTGATCCTAATGGGAATACAATAGAATCAACCTATAAAGGAATAGCAACAAATATAGGTATATCTAAGCAGCAGTCAGATAATATGGTATCCAATCAAGAAGTATTGCTGAACCAATTAGTGATGAGAAGAGAGTCTACTTCCGGAGTCAATATAGATGAAGAAGTAAGTAACATAATCAAATTCCAAAAAACCTATGATGCAAATGCAAGAGTTATACAAGTACTGTCAGAAATGCTGGATACACTTATATTCAGAACGGGGGTATAGACTATGAGAATAACAAATAGTACATTATCAACTAACTATTTAAGAAATCTAACAAGAAATTTAGAAAACATGCAAAAGTATCAAAATCAATTAGCCTCTGGCAAGGAAGTGTCCAGACCATCAGACAATCCATTATTAGTATCAAAAATCATGGATTTAAGCAACAATATTCTGCAAAATAAACAATATAATACGAATATAAGTGACAGCTTAGGCTGGGCTCGAACTCAAGATGGAGCGCTAAACAATGTAAATGCAACATTGAACAGAATAAGAGACCTAATGATTTACGGAGCAAATGGCTCATTATCCGAAACAGACAGATTAGCAATATATGACGAAGTAAATACGAAGGTGCAAGAGCTGGCAGATACCCTCAATACAAATTTTGACGGAAGATATATATTTGCCGGGCAGAAGACATTATCTACTCCATTTGATGCGACTAGTGGTACACTAATATACAACGGAAGCACAGAAGATATAACTCGTGAAATCTCTAAAGGAGTAACGATAGATTTATTAACAAATGGTAATCAGATAATCGAAACAACTGGTACAAGTGATGGAGGCAGCAATGATAATTTAGGCACATTGTTAAATAAGGTATTGAAAGCTCTACAAGATGGAACGGGATTGGATAATTTATCCGGTGATTATTTGGCCGATTTAGACAAGCATATCGACAATGTTCTTCAAGTACGTTCCAAAATCGGTGCCATAGATAATAGATTACAAACTGCAAAATCAAGAAATGAATCAGAAAATCTAAATCTGAACACTCTATTATCTGAGAGAGAGGATATAGATATAGCAGAAAAATATATGGAATTTAGTGTAATGAAGTCAGTATATCATGCATCATTAGCCGTAGGAGCTCAAATATTGCAACCAAGTTTACTTGATTATTTAAGATGAACACATTGTCCTTCTGAGCGTATCAAAGAATCTCGGGTTAAAAAACAAAGGAGCAGACTTATGAAAATTAAAACCAAATACCTGGGTGAAGTAGAGATAGATGAAGATCAAATTATACATTTTCCTAAAGGATTGCTGGGTTTTGAAAGCAACAAGGAATTTGTGCTGCTTGATGTACCTGAAAATCCATATTTTAAATTTCTTCAGGATATAAAAAATAGCTATATATCATTCTTACTCATAAACCCATGGGATTTTTTCAAGGACTATGATGTCGAGTTTCCTGATCAAGAGTTGATGAACATAGATATTAAGTCAAATAACAAAAATGATATGGCTGTTTATACTGTAGTGACTATAGGAATCAAATTTCAAGATAGCACTAGCAATTTACTAGCTCCGATAGTCATCAACTTATCAGCCAGAAAAGGAAGACAATTTATTCTCAATGACTCGATTTATACAACTAAGCACAAACTATTCACTGAAGGGCAGGGTGAATAATATGCTAGTTTTAAATAGGAAATTAGGCGAAAGTTTGATTGTAGGGGACAATATAGAAATAAAAATACTAGAAATCCAAGATGGTAAGATAAAAATAGGTATAGAAGCACCTAAAGATATTAGCATCTTGAGAAAAGAAGTATATGATTTGATTAAAGCAGAAAACGAAGCCTCTATAAATACAGGAGATAATATACTAGACATATTGAAAAACATCAAATAAACACTCTGATAATAGAGTGTTTTACTTTTTGTCACCCCGAGACACACTTATGTTATTCCTTCATTTTGTCGTTTTGGGCCTCTTTTTTGAGAGTTCTGAGCATTCCCTTTTTGTCACCCCGAGCATTCTCTTCCTGTCATTCTGAGCGTTAGCGAAGAATCTCGGGTTTCTGTAATTGAGTTTTATGAACAAATGAATTGAGATACCCGGCTAATTAGTGTTATAATTAATTATAAATCAAGGTTCATTGAAGGGAGTTTTTTTTATGGAAGATATTAGAGTGAGATTCGCTCCGAGTCCAACAGGATATTTGCATATTGGAGGAGCAAGGACAGCATTGTTTAATTATTATTTTGCAAAAAGATATAATGGTAAATTTATCCTTAGAATAGAGGATACAGATATAGAAAGATTGAAAGCAGATTCTGTATCTCAAATACTTTCAAGTATGAAATGGCTGGGAATGGATTGGGATGAAGGACCGGAAAAGGATGGAGAATATGGACCTTATTATCAATCGGAAAGGATGGCTCTTTATAGGAAAGAAGTAGACAGATTAGTAGAAGAAGGAAAAGCATATTATTGTTTTTGTACTGAAGAAGATATTGAAAAGGAAAGAGAAGAACAGAAAAAACTCAAGCTTTCTTTTAGATATTCAGGTAGGTGTTTAGAACTATCGAAAGAAGAAATCGAAAAAAATCTACATGAAGGTAAACCTTATGTTGTTAGAATCAAAATTCCAAGAGAAGGAACTACAGAGGTAGAAGACTTAATCAGGGGAAAGGTATCCTTTGATAATAGTCAACTTGATGACTATATAATCCTTAAGTCCAATAAAATACCTACATACAATTTTGCTTGTGCAGTAGATGATCATGCTATGAAGATAAGCCATGTAATAAGAGCTGAGGAACATCTTTCAAATACACCTAAACAGGTTTTAATATATAAAGCATTGGGATATGAAATACCTAAATTTGCTCATTTGTCTATGATACTTGCACCTGATAGAAGTAAGCTAAGCAAAAGACATGGAGCAACTTCCGTAGAGGAATTTAGAGAAAGAGGATATCTAAAGGAAACTTTGGTCAATTATTTAACCCTTCTGGGCTGGTCTTCTGCTGAAGAAAAAGAGATATTTGATATGACCGAAACTATAAAAGAATTTTCGCTTAAAAAAGTATCAAAGACCGCTGCGATTTACGATATAGATAAACTTACATGGATGAATGGAGTTTATTTAAGAAATTTGGATTTAGATTATGTAACTAGAGAAGCCATTCCGTTTCTAATAGATAAAGGATTAGTAGATAAAGAAGAATCAGAAGAAAATTATGAATACATCAAAAGAGTTGTGGATGCAGTAAGAGAAAAGGTTAAGCTACTTCCCGAAATAGCTGATGCAAGTTCATATTTCTTTAAGGAAATAGAAGAATATGATCCTAAGGGGATAGATAAGAGGTTTAAAAAAGAAGGCGTGGTAGAATTACTGGAAAAGGGAAAAGAGGTTTTGACCAAAGTATCTGCATTTGATGTTGAAACAGTTGAAAAGGCTTATAGGGATTTGATAGATGAATTGGGGATAAAAGGTGGGGATATAATCCATCCTACAAGATTGTCAATATCCGGAAGAACAGTAGGCCCTGGTCTTTTTGATATAATATCTATATTGGGTAAAGATGCTTGTATTGAAAGAATAAATAGAGCAATTGAATTTATAAATAAAGAAATAAAATAAAATGTAGTTGAACTTTATTAAAAATAGGAGTATAATAAAAATTGTTTTTAAGTTCCGGGATGGTGTAGCTGGTAGCACTTGTGACTCTGGATCATACAACCTAGGTTCGAATCCTAGTCCCGGAGCCAAAAATATACTTTATGGCCCCATGGTCAAGCGGTTAAGACGTTGCCCTCTCACGGCAGAATCAGGAGTTCGATTCTCCTTGGGGCTATTTTTTAATATCCAATACATCTATTAACTTAAATCTATACTTTTACCTTTTGACTTTTCTAATTAATTGTCTTTATGATGATCAAACTTATCGAATTTTCTTCTAATATTCGGGAATGCTTTTTCCAAACGCTTGTGTACAAAACTCTTTTCCTTTTTTATACTTTCGTATTTTATTCTTAATTCTTCTATTTTTTGTTTACCTTCATTTAGATTATCTTCAATTTCCAATTTCTGTTCATCAAGTTTTGCTTTTATATTTTCACTAGTTTTGATTGCACGAGTCATACCTTTGTAAATTTGCTCACCTACATCATCAGAGTAGGCTTTCAAGTTTTCTGCAATCTCTTCTAGTACTGTCAATCGTCTCCTTATTTCCAAGATACCTTGAACTGTTATAATAAAGTCAGCTACAAAGCATCCTGATGCTAATATTAACAGTAAATAGCCAATTTTATTATGCAAAAAGGATACTAAAACTGCAACCATAGGGTGAGCTACATTCAAAATAAGTATGGCAGCTAAACCCCAAGCCACCGAAAAGTTCAGACAGATATATCCTTTTATATTGAAAGGCTCCTTTGAATAATCCCACCATTTATCGTGAAATACTTTTTCTAATATAAATCCTGTGATAAATTCCAACGTAGAAGTAAGCACAACTGAACCAATGAATAGCAATAAAAAATTATCTAATAACGGAGTCAAACAGAAAATCAAAATAACCATCCCAACTCCATAAATAGGGCATACCGGTCCATTTAAAAATCCTCTATTTACAAACTTTCTAGATACGACAACATGATACGAAACCTCCAAACACCAACCAAGAAAAGCATAAGTCATAAAAAACCATAAATATTCATATAAAGAATATTCCAATACAAAACCTCCCATACGATAGATAAATAATAAGATATATTATAGCAAAAAAGAATTAAAATGCCAAAATCTTTTTTATGAAAGATTTTTCATCCCGAGTCACATTTTATGTCATCGACTCTGTGTCATTCTGAGACGGGCAGTACAATGTTTGCTATCGAAGAATCTCGAGTTTATTGACTTAAATATACTAATAATATAGATAGATAATTATTATTTATGATGAGTGTTTCACCACTTCATAAGAGCGAAATTATGTGCTATAGCAGGGGTTAACCCTGCTATAGATATATGTAGAGGTGAATTATGGATAGGACTTCCATTATTCAGAGTAAATTTACGGAGGTCCGTGTCACATATGTTTGACTTCTCTAGAACTTGGGTTTACAAATTCTTGTACATCATTTAAATTATATTAAATATATCCGATAATACTTATATATTGTCGAATATATTGTCGAATATATTGTCGAATATATTGTCGAATGGGGGTTTTATGTTGAAGATATATGTAGAAAATCAAATTCTTGAATTTGATAATAAAATAGATAGAATTGATGAACTTCTTAAAGAAATTGATAATATAGTTTTAGAATCATCAAAGGTAATAAATTCTATGCTTATAGATGGTCATGAAATATTTGGTGATTATTATGACAATCTTTTAAACAATATTAAGATAATAGAAAAAGTAAAGGTCATAGCATCAACTTATAAAGAATTGGTAGAAAGCACACTAAATTCTACTCTTGATTATTTAGAAAGGGTTCCTAATCTAATAGAAGCTCTTGCTAATGATTTTTATAAAAGCCCTAGTAGTAAATCATGGAGTGATCTAAATGATTTATTAGGAGGTATTAGCTGGATAATCAGTACATTTTCATCAATAGACAATGATATAAATCTAAAAGACGTAGTCAGTGACTATGAAAAATGGAATCTATATTCAAAGGAGATATTCTCATTAAGTGAAATATTACCGGATTTTGAAGATGCCTTGTCAAGCCAAGACAATATCACAATAGCAGATATACTATCATACGAGATACATCCTAAGTTCAATTCTATGTCAGAGAGACTATCGGAATTGGTAAGTGTGGAGGAGAATATAAGTGATCTTAATTGACAACTTAAATATTCTAAAATCATCCTATTTGGATATTTGGAATAAACTCAAACAATTTGAGGATAAAGAAAATAGAAAATTAACAGAAATAGAAGAAACACGAAATGGAGATAAGACCTTAGTCATAAATAAGGACGATAAAAATGTATATCTTCATAGTAGATACAATCCTGTCAGAGAAGCGGAAACCATTGTGGAATCTATAGACGATATAGATGAAAATACAAATATTATTTTTTATGGGACAGGCTTAGGATTCCATATACAACTTATATTAGAGAAATATAAAAATATAAAATATTACATATATGAGCCAATTCCAGAAATATTATATGCATTTCTTTCAAATGTAAATCTAAAGAAATTGAATTTAAATAGATTAGCAGGAATTAGTACTAATCTTTCAGGTAATAGTATTGACAAGTTTATAGATAGAAATAGAGAAAAGATTAAAATAATTGAGTTACCATCCCATAAACAAAATTTTCCTAATGAAAACAAGGAATTTAATGATGTTATGTTAAGTATTATTAAGGGGAAAAGAAGTTCAATAGCAACAAATTATTCGTTTCAAAAAAGATGGATTATAAACAGTATGAAGAATTTAAAAGAAGTTTTATCAACGCCTAATATAATTATAGAAAAAAATGGAGAATTCAAAGGGAAAACTGCTATATTAGTAGCAGCAGGGCCATCACTTAATGATGAAATAGAAAATCTAAGATATATAAAGAACAATGGATTGGCTTATATATTTAGTGTAGGCTCAGCTATAAATACACTAGTCTATAATAACATCTATCCAGATGCAGCTTGTACCTATGACCCAGGATCCTTCAATCAAAATGTATTTAAGACAATAAAAGATAAAAATATTAAAGATATTCCAATGATTTTTGGTTCATCAGTAGGATATGAAACAATTGAAAATTATCCAGGCAGTAAATATCATATGATTACTAGTCAAGATACAGTTGCAAGTTATTTTCTAAAGAATTTAACTGATGAGACTATAAGTATAGTCCAAGATGCCCCATCCATAGCAGTGGTTACACTTCAATTATTGTATATCTTAGGATTTAGCAATATATTGTTGGTAGGTCAAAATTTAGGCTATAGAAGGAAAGAACGTTATTCAGAAGGTATCTCTTATAGCAAGGAGCTTACTGATAAGGAAATAGAAAGTGGAATATGGGTGAAAGATGTATATGGAAATGAGATACTAACAAATGAAGGCTTTAATTCTATGAGACAGCAGATGGAAAGTTATATTAAACTTCTCCCAAATATAAATGTGATAAACACCACTAAAGGTGGAGCAAATATCGAAGGCACAGAGTTCAGAGAACTTAAAGATGTGATGGAAAGAATGTTAAATGAAAAAATGGTAGATGATCATTGGTTAGATGGGAATAAGACAAGCTATGATAAAGATTATCTGGTATCCCAATCCAAAGGAATGGATAGGGCATATGCTAATGCTTTAAAGATTAACAAAGAATACAAATCAATACTAGCAAAAATTAAAAAGGCAATAAATAATAGAAATTATATCCAAGCGGAAAATCTATATATTAAACTAGACAAAGAGTTAAGAAAAATAGAAAATAATGATTTCTATAAAACATTTATATTGCCAATGAATAGAATTCAATACAAGGTGTTGGCTGATGGCATAGACGGCTTAAATGAAGAAAATAATCCATATAAAAAGGGAAAAAAGATAGTAGATAACTTTAGAAGATTTATTGATATATGTACTACAGATATAGAGATGATAGAACCTATATATAATGAGATGATGGAATACATTAAAGCTTTTGATGAATGGAGTGAATAATACTATAATTATGCTTAATAACAAATCAATTTTGATAACAGGTGGGACAGGCTCTTTTGGTAAGAAATTTATTGAAATGATATTTGGAAGATATAATCCTTCAAGAGTTATCGTTTATTCAAGAGATGAGTTTAAACAGGATGCAGTAAAGAAAATGTTTCAGACTAAATTAGACAAAGAACAATTATCTAAACTCAGGTTTTTTATAGGGGATGTACGAGACAGAGATAGACTGTATAGAGCATTTAAGGGAGTTGACTATGTAATACATGCCGCAGCAATGAAGCAAGTTCCTGCTTGTGAATACAATCCCTTTGAAGCTATTAAAACAAATATACATGGAGCACAGAACATTATAGATGCTGCGTTAGATTGTGGTGTTAAAAAAGTTGTAGCTCTTTCCACAGATAAGGCTGTTAATCCTATCAATTTATATGGGGGTACAAAGCTTGTGTCTGATAAACTATTTATATCTGCAAATGCCTATTCGGGGGGAAAAGGAACAATATTTTCCGTTGTTAGATATGGTAATGTAGCAGGAAGTAGAGGATCGGTTATTCCTTTTTTTCAAGAATTAATAGATAGGGGAGAAACGGAATTACCAATTACTGATTTTAGAATGACAAGATTTTGGATTACTTTAGAAGAAGGAGTAGAACTTGTCTTTAAGGCTTTAGCTGAATCAAAAGGAGGGGAAACCTATATATCTAAAATACCTTCCTTTAAGATCGTTGATCTGGCTAAAGCAATGTTACCTGATTGTATCTTGGAAGAAGTAGGTATTCGTGAAGGCGAAAAGTTACATGAAGTAATGATACCAAAAGATGAATCAAGGATGACCTTCGAATCCGAGAAACACTATATAATCTACCCTCACTTTAATTGGTGGAATTCTGAGAAGTTTTTTACAAATGGGGGTAGGGTTATAGAAGAAGGCTATGAATATAATTCCGGGACAAATAGTGAGTGGTTAGGTGTTAATGAATTAAAACAGAAGGTACAAGCATTGATGTTCTAGATATATTTCAGATAGGAGGAATATTTAATGCCTACACCACATAATGAAGCTAAGGTTAATGATTTTGCCAAGACGGTTTTAATGCCGGGAGATCCTGTAAGAGCTAAGTTTATTGCTG
>ENA-UOOM01001792-UOOM01001792.1-fermentation-metagenome-genome-assembly--contig:-NODE-1792-length-19610-cov-5.010995_pt1 | contig 19610 bp, 14 predicted proteins | sample MGYA00245781_ERZ724031 | MGnify/ENA primary metagenome ERZ724031 (study PRJEB28704, sample SAMN03018317) | fermentation metagenome | biome: anthropogenic terrestrial biome; feature: soil; material... | reverse complement strand
GCATTGTTTAAGCTTAATGCCGCAAAACGGGGGGCGGTCAGGTTTGTCGTTTGCATCCGACACGAAAAACGGGCTTTGCGGCATTAAGCTTAAACAATGCTGCGCTAAAGCCGAATGTTACGGGATATTCCTTTTTGGCAGGAGCTTTTCGCAAAAGGCTGTGTCGTTTATAACCGAGAGCAGGCCCGCCGCTGACAGGGCTGCGCGCCTTGCCGCGGAAGCCGCCGGAGCCGTTATGGACATACGCCCGCGCAGCACGGGCGGCCAGTTTGTGGTTTCAGCTTTAAAGGAAAGGGACGTAAGCGCCATTTTGTCGGCTATGGGGCATACTGGGAACGAAGTGCATTTAAGGATAAATTACGGCAATATTGAGAACGACTGCTGCAGGAACGCCTTTCTCAGGGGCGTTTTTTTGTCGTGCGGCACGGTTACGGCGCCGAGTAAGGACTACCACCTTGAGTACGTAGTGCCGCATATGAACCTCGCTAAGGATTTGGCGGCGTTTATAAGCGGCATTTATGAGCTTGCCCTTGAGCCTAAGGTGACAAAAAGGAAGGGCGCCTACGTAGTCTATGTAAAGGGCGGCTCGCGCGTGGCCGACATGCTTGCGTTTGTAGGCGCGGGAAAGTCCGCGATGGAGATAATACAGGCAAAAATGTTTAAGGAACTTAGGAATGACGTGAACCGCAAAACAAATTTTGAAACCGCAAACCTTGACAAGACCGTGTCCGCCTCCGCGCGGCAGAGGAAAGCAATAAAAAAGATAATGGACTCGGACGGGCTTGATTCATTGCCTGAACAGCTTTGCAGGCTTGCTTCGCTGCGCTATGACAACCCGGAGCTTTCACTGAGGGAGCTTGGAGAAATGCTCGACCCGCCGCTCAGCCGTTCGGGCGTTAACCACAGGCTCGAGAAAATAGTCCTGATATCCGAAAAATTAAAGTAAACGGCATATCTGTATACGGATACGCGGGAAAGGCACATAAGTAATTAATGAAAGGTGAGGGCGAATGTTTGTACATCTCCACGTGCACAGCGAGTACAGCCTTTTGGACGGAGCGTGCAGGATAGACCGGCTTGTCGACACGGCCGCTTCACGCGGCGACAAGGCTGTTGCTATTACCGACCACGGCGTTATGTACGGCGCGGTCGATTTTTATAAGGCGGCTAAAAAGCGCTCGTTAAAGCCTATAATCGGCTGCGAGGTTTATGTTGCTAAGCGTACGCGCTTTGACAAAGTCCACGGGCTTGACTCCGAAAACCGCCACCTTGTGCTTTTGTGTGAGAACAATAAAGGGTACCAAAACCTTATCGCCATGGTTTCAAAGTCATGGACAGAGGGTTTTTACTCTAAGCCGCGCATTGACTTTGAGCTTTTGGAAAAGCACCACGAAGGCCTCATAGCCCTTTCGGCGTGCCTTGCCGGGGAAATACCGCGCGCTTTGGGCGCGGGTGATTACGAAGGGGCAAAAGCCGCCGCGTTAAGGTACGACGGCATTTTCGGCAGAGGCAGCTTCTACCTTGAGCTGCAGGACCACGGCTTAAGGGAGCAAAGGCTCATAAACCCGATGATTGTAAAGCTCTCGAAAGAAACGGGGATACCGCTCGTAGTTACTAACGACTGCCACTATATAAACCATGAAGACAGTGAGATGCACCGCGTGCTGCTGTGCATACAGACGGGGCACACCGTAGAGGATAAAGACGCCATGGAGTTCGGCAGCGACCAGTACTACTTTAAAACGGAAGAAGAAATGCGCTCATTATTTCCAGACCTGCCCCAGGCTGCCGACAATACCGTTAAAATTGCGGAACGCTGCAACGTTGAGTTCGAGTTCGGCAAAACGAAGCTGCCGCGGTTCGACACCCCCGATGGAAGCGACAACGTAGAGTACTTCCGCCGGAAATGCTATGAGGGCCTTTACAGGCATTATGGGGAAAAGCCCGACAGTAAAATAACGGAACGCCTTGAGTATGAACTTAATACGATAGAAAAAATGGGGTATGTGAATTATTACCTCATAGTGCATGACTTTGTGCGGTACGCAAAGGAAAGCGGCATACCCGTCGGCCTCGGCAGGGGCTCCGGCGCCGGAAGCCTAGCGGCGTACTGTATAGGCATAACCGGCATAGACCCCATAAGGTACAACCTGCTGTTTGAGCGCTTCCTTAACCCTGAGCGCGTCAGCATGCCGGACTTTGACATAGACTTTTCAGATGAACGCCGCCCCGAGATGATAGACTACGTTGTAAGGAAGTACGGCGCCGACCATGTCGCGCAGATAGTGACGTTTGGCACCATGGCCGCGCGCGGCTCCATACGCGACGTCGGCCGCGTTATGGCTATGCCTTACGGCGACGTTGATACTATAGCGAAACTTGTGCCTATGGAGCTTAACATGACGCTCGACAAAGCTTTGGAGGTTTCACCGGAACTCAGGCAGCGCTACGACACCGACAGGCAGACGCACAGCCTTATAGACATGGCGAGAAAGCTTGAGGGCATGCCCCGCAACGCCTCGACCCACGCCGCCGGCGTCGTCATAACCGACAAGCCTGTGGCTGAGTATGTGCCGCTTGCCAAAAACGGCGAAAGCGTCGTTACGCAGTATACAATGACTACGCTCGAGGAGCTTGGGCTGCTTAAAATGGATTTCCTCGGGCTGCGTAACCTTTCGGTGATAAGCGGTACGCGTGACATGGTACGCTCGCATGAAAGCGGATTTAAAATTGAAGACATACCCATGGACGACAAGGCTGTCTACAAGATGCTGTCGGACGGAGAAACCGACGGCGTTTTCCAGTTTGAATCGGCCGGCATGAGGAACGTGCTTATGCAGCTCAAACCGGAAAACATAGAGGACCTCATCGCTGTCATTTCACTTTACAGGCCGGGGCCGATGGAGTCGATACCGCGTTATATAGAAAACAGGCATAACCCTGCTAAGGTGACGTACCGCCATCCGCTGCTTAAAAACATACTTGACGTCACTTACGGATGCATAGTCTACCAGGAACAGGTTATGCAGATATTCCGCACGCTTGCCGGGTACTCCCTTGGCCGCGCAGACATAGTAAGGCGCGCAATGAGCAAAAAGAAAAAGGCCGTCATGGAGCGTGAAAAGAACGTTTTTATAAACGGGCTTGTTGACGGCGACGGCAAAGTAGAAGTAGAGGGGTGCGTGCGCCGAGGAGTTGACAAAAGTACGGCCGAAGCCGTTTACGGCGAGATGGCAAGCTTTGCGTCATACGCTTTTAACAAGTCGCACGCGGCGTCCTACGCGGTTTTGAGTTACTACACGGCGTGGCTCAAGTGCCACCATCCGCGCGAATATATGGCGGCGCTTTTGACGAGCGTTTTAGACAACAACAACAAGCTTTCGGCGTATACGGCCGAATGTATACGCCTCGGCATACACGTGCTGCCGCCTGATGTAAACGAAAGCAACGCCGGCTTTACCGTCGCGGGCAAAGACATACGCTTCGGGCTTTTAGCCGTGCGGAACCTCGGCAAAGGGCTTATAGAAGATATAGTTGCCGACAGGGGGGAAAACGGGAAGTTCGGCTCATTTTTCGGCTTTTGCAAGCGTATGTACGGCAGCCTTAACCGCCGCGCCCTTGAAAGCCTCGTAAAGTGCGGAGCGCTTGACGGCATGGACTGCAACCGCCGCCAAATGCTCTGCAGCGTAAAGCCGGTAATGGACTTCATAGGTGAGGACAGAAAACGCAACGTTTCGGGGCAGATAGCGTTTTTTGACCTTTCGGGAGAAAAGAAAGAGGAGTTTAAGATAAGCCCAATGCCGGAGTTTGCCGTACAGGAAAAGCTGAGCATGGAAAAAGAAGTAACCGGCCTCTACCTGTCTGGGCACCCTATGGCCGCATACGCGGGGATGTACAAAGCATTGCACGCCGTGCGCATAGGGGATATTTTAGAGGATGCCGCAAAGCGTGACGGCGAAAGCGTCACCGTCCTCGGCATTGTCACAAAGGTACGCATTAAGGTGACTAAGAGCAACAGCACCATGGCGTTTATGACGGTTGAAGATATGTTCGGCTCGGTTGAAGTGCTGGTTTTCCCCAACACGCTTTCAGAGTACGCCGACCTTGTCGCCGAAGGCAGCGTGCTTAAGCTCGGCGGGCGTATAAGCGCGCGTGAAGATGAGGATGCTAAGCTTATATGCGAAAGCATATCGCGCGTGCCGGACCCCGGTAACGCAGTCTCCGGCAGTGAAAAAAGCAAATGCCGTCCGGGGCTCTATATCAGGGTTCCGGACGAGAAAAGCCCGCTTTATAATAAAGCGAAAAAATACATTGCGGTTTTTGACGGGCAGACGCCGCTTTTCGTATATTTTTCGGAGAGCCGTAAATTATTCCACGCGCCTGTATCCATGCGCGTAAGCGTAAACAATGTACTCGTAAGGGAGCTAAAAAAGCTGCTTGGTGAAAAAAATGTCGCAGTTATAGATGCCGCGCAACAATAATCCATACAACGGATACAAAAGTCCATCTTTAAGCCTTGATACCCCGTGCCGTTTTAGATTATAATGATATATAGCTTGAGTGATTTTTTTATGTTCTTAAAGTAATTCTTTGAAGCTTATATTTCAAAGGTGATTTATTTAGGAGGGATTCGTCTTATGGGCGCAAAATCTATTGCTGTATTGACGAGCGGAGGCGACGCCCCTGGCATGAATGCCGCCGTGAGGGCTGTTGTAAGGACGGGGCTTTCATACGGGATGCGTGTGATGGGCGTGCAAAGGGGCTATAACGGCCTTTTAAACGGTGAAATAGTCGAAATGAACCTTCGCAGCGTTTCTGATATCATACACAGGGGCGGCACAGTGCTTTATACTGCGCGCAGCCCTGAGTTCAACACACCCGCGGGCGTCCAGCAGGCGGCCGCGAACTGCCGCTCAATGGGCATACAAGGGGTTGTGGTCATAGGCGGCGACGGCTCTTTCCGCGGCGCACGCGACCTTACTGGGGCAGGCATACCGTGCATATGCGTGCCCGGCACCATTGACAACGATATTGCGTCGAGCGAATATACCATAGGCTTTGACACGGCCATGAACACGGCCGTTAATATGGTAGACAGGCTCCGCGATACGATGGAGTCCCACGACAGGTGCAGTGTGGTTGAGGTAATGGGCAGGCGCTGCGGTGACTTGGCGCTTCAGACGGGCATAGCCGTAGGCGCCACAAGCATACTCGTACCTGAAGTAAAGTACGACTTCCAAAAAGATATTATAGACAGGATGCGCTTTACCCAAAAAACCGGCAAAAAGCATTTTATCATTGTAGTTGCAGAGGGTGTAGGCGGCGTAAACGAGCTTGCACAGAAAATAGAGGATACAACCGGCATAGAAACAAGGGCGACCATCCTCGGCCACGTACAGCGCGGCGGATCGCCGACGCTGCGCGACAGGGTCGTGGGCAGCCATATGGGCGCCATAGCGGCGACGCTTCTGTACAACGGCAAAAGCAACCGCGTGGTAGTCATGCAGGGCGGCAGGATAGTTGATTTGGATATAACCGAAGCCCTTAACATGAAGCGCGTTTTCGACAAAGACCTTTATGACATAGCGCTCAGGATTTCCATTTGATTAATTCCGCAACAGGCCGTTAAAATATTACGGGTCGCGGCAAAACGCTGAAAGGGTAAAAGCGTTTTGCCGCGGTCCGTGTTTTACAGTGAAAATATGAAACCGTACCGCGTAAAGATAGCAGGCAGCTGCCTGCTTAAACGCGGCACGGTTCTCTCTTTGAGGTATATGTAATCAGTTGTATGGCGTAAATCAGCTCTAAGCTGACGGGAATTTTCGTAATAAAAATCCGTTATACGGATTTCGAAATTGCCTCAAGTGTTTCTTTATCGGCAATGCCGGTTACTTTAAGGTCCGCCATCTGCTGGAACTTGGCTACGGCGCTTTGGGTGATGCTGCCGTAGTAACCTGTGACCCTGTATGACATGCAGCCGATCTTTATGAGGTCGTTCTGCAGCTGCGCCACACTGTCGCCGCGCGCGCCGACCTGCAGCGTGCCGGATGACGATATGTCGGTACTGCCGTCGGATGAAGAAACGCTGCCTGCCGTCATTGCGCCTGACGGCCCAAACGAATAAGACTGGCCGTCTATGGTTTTTGTAGTATTTACAACGTATTGGCCGTTTTCATAATAATATGTACTGCCGTTAAACTTGACAAAACCGTTGTCGGGGTAGCTAAGCTGCGGAAGTTTGACCCACTTTGTCCAGTGGTACTGGCCGCCGGCCGCCGCACCGAGCTTTACGTTCTGGCCGCTGCAGCGGTTGTCCACCGCCATATTGTTTCCTATGTACACGCCTACGTGGCCCGGGCTGTAAAGTATGAGGCCGTGGATACGCGGGATAGATGAAGCACCGGAAATGCTGCCGCTTTCGGAAGCGGAGGCGAGCATTGAACTTGAGCTTGAGGGTACCGAGGCAAGGCTTGGGTTGGGGTCGCTGCCGCTGCCCGTCCACCAAAAGTAAGACTTTATGAGGCCCGAACAGTCACTGTAGCGTACACCGCCGCGCAGCTGGCCGTAGCTGCCGTAGCTGTACTGCCACCCTTCGCTGTATGCTTTCAAAGCATGCTCGGCAAGCCCTGCACCCGTTTTGGATGAGGCGGCCTTCGCCGCTGAACCGCCGGAAAGCGATATGCCTAAAGATGAAACAGCAAGAGCAAAAATAACTCCCGCAACGAAAAATTTTATTTTCTTACCCATTTCATTCTCCTCCGCCGCTGATTCAAAAGTTACAATTTAGTAATATATTATCACATAGTTGTAACAAATGCAACGGAGGACTGGCTAAATAGTGAATTTTCGTAACCTGACACAAAATATTATTGGCTAATATGGTTAATTGCTACAATAAATTAGTCAAATATATCATTTGTCAGTCGATAAAATCTGTATCATTTTTTTCGAGCCGCTCAACGGCGGTATCTATGCGCCTTTTTGCTTCGCATCCTGTGGCGGAGCCTATTGCAAATTCACGCAGCCGTTCCATCTGCCGCGCGTCGAGGCGGCTGAAATTTTCCATTGCTTTTTCATGCTGTGCAAGCGCCATTAAAAGCCCGATGGGCATATCTTCGGCGCCGCGGTTTCCGTTGTGCATAAAAACACCCCCGGTTTTATTATTCCGGGGGAGCGGGGATTTATTACTGTATTAAAAAATATACGCCGCAGGCCGCGTCAGGAGTATGTTTCCTTTAACCATTTTACTATTTCGTCTGTATGCATGCCGCGGGAGCCTTTTACGAGGACGGTATCGCCGTGCCTGAGGAGATTTTTCAGGGCCGCTTCAGCTTCGGTGTTGCCGGCGGAAACGCCGCAGTGCATGCCTGGCAGCACGGAGCGCGCACCTCTGATGGTGTCAGCGGCGTAGTCACCTATGGCTATGACGCCGTCTATGCCCGCGCGCGCGGCGTATGCGCCCGCTTCGTAATGCGCCCTGCGCGACAGTCCGCCGAGTTCGAGCATGTCGGCGAGCACGGCTATGCGCCTGCCGCCCCTGAAGCCCGCGAGAACGTCGAGGCTGCCGTTAAGGGCGTCCGGGCTTGAGTTGTAAGAGTCGTCTATGACTGTTATGCCGTTTACGTCAAGCACCTGCTGTCGCATTGCAAGCGGTCTGTAAGAGGAGAGCACCGCAGCCGCTTTGCCGAGAGGCACGTTAAGGCGGCTGCAGACGGCCAAAGCCGCGAGCGCGTCTGAAATGTAATGCCTGCCGGGCACGGGGAGCGTGACGCTGACGCTGGCGCCGCCTTCAGGGATAAATTGAAATTTGGAGGAATTACTGCCTTCTTCTATATTAACGGCGCGGAAGGCGCTGTTTTCACACGTACCGTAATACACGGTGTCAAACGGCAGGCTGCCCTTTAGCGCGGCGAGCATACTGTCGTCGCCGTTAAGGAATAAGGTCGAACTCCTGCCGAAAAAGTCCGTTATATGGAGTTTTTCCTTTAGTATGTTTTCTTTTGTTTTAAGCTGGCCTATATGTGAAAGGCCTATGTTTGTTATTACAGCAAAGTCCGGCCTTGCTATCCCGGCAAGGCGCCCCATTTCGCCGAAGTTGCTCATGCCCATTTCCATTACCGCGGCTTCATGCCGTGCCGAGAGCGTAAAGAGCGTGAGCGGAAGGCCGACCTGGCTGTTTAGGTTCCCCTGCGTTTTCATAACGTTAAGGCCGGACGACAGGGCAAGGGCAGTCATTTCACGCGTCGTTGTTTTGCCTGCGCTTCCTGTTACGCCTATAAATGGTATATGGAAAGCCCGCCTGTAAGCCGCGGCGGTGTCCTGCAGAGCACGCAGTGTGTCTTTTACGAGGATTACGGCTTTTTCACCGTAAGCTTTTGACGGTTCCTGCGTGAAAGACGCGGCGGCGCCGGCTTTAAACACATCGGGTATGAACCTGTGGGCATCTGTTTTTTCGCCGACTATAGGCACGAACAGCGCGCCTTCTTTTATCCCGCGGCTGTCTGCCGAAACTGAGGTGACGGCGGCTTCAGGGTCGCCTGAAAGCAGCCTGCCGCCGCATGCCTCTGTTATAAAACGTACCGTCATTTCCATATGCTTCACAACTTTCCGTCTATTATGCCGCGGACGATTTCACGCTCGTCAAAATGGTATTTCACGCCGTTTATTTCCTGGTAATCTTCGTGGCCTTTGCCGGCGAGGACTATTATGTCGCCGCGCCCGGCATTTTCAATGCAGTATTTTATGGCCTGCCTGCGGTCGGGGATTACAACGTACTTACCGTCCGTTTTTTTCATTCCTGTTAATATATCGTTTATTATATCGTTTACGTCTTCAAACCGCGAATTGTCGGCGGTTATGACCGACAGGTCGGCAAGGCGCCCGCTTACTTCGCCCATCTCGTAGCGCCTCGCCCGCGCGCGGTTGCCGCCGGCGCCGAACATGCAGACAAGGCGGGCCGGCCTGTACTCGCGCAGCGTGCGGAGTATGTTCTCCATGCTGAGGGCGTTGTGGGCGTAGTCTATGAGCAGGGTGTATTCGCCTGGTACTTTTACAGGCTCCACGCGCCCTTTGACCTTTACGTTTTTAAGCCCATCGGCTATGTTTTTTTCGCTTACCCCGAAATGCAGGCATACGGCCGCGGCGGCAAGCGCGTTATAAACGCTGAACCTGCCGGGTATGCAGACGTCTGCTTCAAAGCTGAGACTGCCTGCAAAGCGGAACTTTACCCCGAGGTACCCGGGCCTTGAGACAAGCTCTTCATTTTCGGCGCGCAGCCCGGCGCTTTGCGAAAAGCCGTATGTTTCTAATGAGCATGTATGGCCTGCCGTAACGCCGCGCCAGTTCTCATCGTCAATATTTATTATGCCAGTTCTGCACTGCCTGAAAAGCATGCTCTTGCACCGCATGTACTCTTCAATGCTTTTGTGCTCAAGGCCGCCTATGTGGTCAGGTGAAAAATTGGTGAAAAGGCCGTAGTCAAAAGTAAAACCTGAAACCCTGTGGTCTTTAAGCCCTATGGATGAAGCCTCTATGACGGCGGCTTTGCAGCCGCTGCCGGCCATCATGGCAAGGTAACGCTGTATGTCGTACGACTCCGGCGTTGTGTTTTCCGTTTTTATTACTTTATCGCCTATAACGGTGCCAATGGTACCTATAATGCCTGTTTTTATCCCGCCGGCTTCAAGTATGGAACGTATCATGTATGAAACGGTCGTTTTTCCCTTTGTGCCTGTAATGCCTATGACGCTCATTTTTTCGGCTGGGCTGCCGAACCATTTCGCTGAAACGGAAGCCATGGCAGCGCGCGTGTCGTTGACGGTCACAACGAGCGCGCCCGGCGCCTCAACGCCGTGTTCGGCCAGCACGGCGGCCGCGCCTGCCTTAGCGGCCTTTGCGGCAAACTTGTGGCTGTCTACCGAAGAACCTTTAAGGCATATGAAAAGGTATCCTTTTTTTACTTTGCGTGAGTCGTAAACCACTCCGCTTATTTCTATATCCGCGGGGCCGTCCGCCCTGTAATCCAAGCCTTCCAAAAGAGAAGTTAAAATCATGCGTATTCCTCCGCCGCCGTAATTTATATTCAAGTAGGATGACAAGTATGGTAAATACAAAAAACAACAAATCCAATTTATGATACAATACACACGGGGTAAAGTCAATCTTGCTTTTGGCGTATACTTTATTATATACATAAATTGGCATATGTATTAGGGCAAAATGGGGCAAAATAAAAAACAATATTCAAAATAAGCAAAGATGGCATAATGTGTAAAAAGATAACAAAAACCATTACTAATTATTGTTTAGAGAATTATTGCGGACGTTAGTAATGCTATAATAGCATATCGGTAATTTTAAGGCGAAATACCGAAGATTGTGATAATAGGCTGCGACTGTTACATTTTCCGACATTCCGGTGAAAATGTATAGATACAGTAAAACATAAAAATGGTATGATGATATTGTTATTTGCCTGAAACGGACACTGCAGATGCGTTTCATTTGTGAGTTATTTCATAAATATTATAAAACCAAACCGGGCAGTTTCATCTATAATGAAAAGGAGCGGAAACAAATGGCTACGGTCAACGAGAAACTTGAGGCTTTTGGATTAAAAAGGGTCCTTAATTATTTGGACAAAAATCCGCAGGAGAATGTTCCCAAGGTCATAAGCTGGCTTAGAAAGTTAGACAAAAACGATCTCTATAAAAACACTTACGACATGATAGACGGCTTTATGAAAGACCCCGACAACAACTGGAACCGCCTCATATGCAGCCTCTATACCGATATAGACGACGGTGTCCGCAGGAAGATGTTTGCGAACTTCCTTATAAATTCCGCCATACTCGGCAGCGTAAAGAAAAACAAAATGGTTGAAAAATACAACTGCAACATACCGTGGGCCATACTGATGGATCCGACTTCCGCCTGCAACCTGCACTGTACCGGCTGCTGGGCCGCAGAGTACGGCAACAAGCTTAACCTTACGTTTGACGAACTCGACAATGTAATTAAACAGGGCAAAGAGCTCGGCACATATATGTACATTTACTCCGGCGGAGAGCCGCTCGTGCGCAAAGACGATATAATAAAGCTTTGTGAAAAACACAGCGACTGTGAATTCCTTGCGTTTACAAACGCTACGCTCATCGACGAGAAGTTTGCCGACGAAATGCTGAGGGTTAAAAACTTTGTCCCTGCCATAAGCATAGAAGGGCATGAGGAAGAAACGGACTTCCGCCGCGGCAAGGGCACGTTCCAAAAAGTAATAAAGGCAATGAACCTCCTCAAGTCAAAGAAGCTTCCGTTCGGCGCGTCACTGTGCTACACAAGGAAAAACGCCGAAACTATAGGCAGCAGCGAGTACTATGATTTCCTTATAGATCTCGGCTGCAAGTTCGCGTGGTTCTTCACATATATACCGGTGGGCGTAGATGCCGTTCCTGAACTGATGGCGACGGCTGAGCAGCGCAAATATATGTACGACCAGGTGCGCAAGTTCCGTTCTGAAAAGCCTTTGTTCACAATGGACTTTTGGAACGACGGCGAGTATGTCAACGGCTGCATTGCCGGCGGCAGGCAGTACCTGCATATAAACGCCAACGGTGATATAGAGCCGTGCGCTTTTATACATTATGCAGACTCCAACATAAGGGAGAAGACGCTGCTCCAAACTTACCAGTCGCCGCTCTTTATGCAGTACAGGAAGAACCAGCCGTTCAACCATAACCAGCTGCGCCCGTGCCCAATGCTTGACAACCCGGGCCGTCTGGCACAAATGGTTAAAAAGTCCGGCGCACATTCCACAGACCTTATACACCCTGAAAACGTTGACGACCTGACAGACAAATGCGTGGATGCCGCCAAGAATTGGAAGGTTGTTGCGGACGAAATATGGGATAAGAGTGAAGGCAGGCCGCGTGCGGAAATGAAAGAGAAGCTTGCCGCTGAAGAAAAGGCTAAGATTGCCGAGGCCGCTGCTAAACGCAACGCGTGACGGTAAAGACCAAGAGGTAATGTAATTATTCCGGAAAGGCGCTTCAGCGCTTTTCCGGAATTTCTGCATTTTGCCGTGCTTTCGAGGGCATGCCGGACTTCTTACGCACGTACGGTTTGGTTACGGCTGATTGCAGTATTGATGTTTTATAAATAGTTTGGTATAATAATTATGGAATAATGCTATGGATGCTGTCGCTATAATCAGCTTAGAGCAATCTGCACAGGGCTTTGCTGTACGGGAGGAAATATAATGACATACAAAGAAGTTTTGGCAAAGGCAAAGGAAAACATGGCTCCCAACTGCCGGGTATGCAGGGAATGCGATGGGGCCGCCTGCCGCGGCGAAATTCCAGGGACAGGCGGAAAAGGCAGCGGAAGTTCATTTACACGTAACTTTAAAGCACTGTCCAATGTGAAAATTAATATGGACCTTATTTATGAAGATAAAGGGCAGGACACTTCAGCCGAATTTTTTGGGCACAAATTTGCGGCTCCTGTTTTTGCTGCACCTATAAGCGGCTTGGGCTCCAATTACAATGGCTTTTTAAATGAAAAATCGTATGCCGAAATGCTTGTAAGCGGATGCTTAAAAGCAGGGTGCGCTGCTTTTACCGGCGACGGGGCGCCGGATAATTTTTTAACCGATTCGCTGTTGGCGGTCAAGGCATCCAGAGGTATGGCTGTGCCTACGGTCAAACCGTGGGACACGGAAACTCTGCGTGCGAAACTTGACCTTGTAAAAAACAGCGGCGCAATGGCCGTGGCGATGGATATAGATTCTGCGGGGCTTCCCCTTTTGGCGGCGGCAGGCAAACCTGTGTGCTCCAAAGGCCCCGGTGAGTTGCGCAAAACCGCCGAGTATGCCGGCTGTCCATTTATAGTCAAAGGGATTATGACGCCTTTGGCCGCGCTTAAGGCTGCTCGGAGCGGAGCGTATGGTATAGTGGTTTCAAACCATGGCGGACGGGTGTTAGACCATACTCCAGCTACCATTGAAGTACTTCCGGAGATAAAAAATGCAGTAGGGGATAAGGTGAAAATTTTCATAGACGGCGGTTTCCGTACGGGAGCTGACGTTTTCAAAGCGCTTGCGCTTGGAGCAGACGCTGTACTTGTAGGGCGGCCTTACGTAATCGCGGCCTGCGGCGGAGGGGAAGAAGGTGTTAAATTGTACACGGAGAAAATAATTTCCGAACTTCAGGACACTATGAAAATGACAGGCTGTGCAAAAATAAGCGATATAAATGAAAGCAGAGTTAGGGTGCTTTTTTGATATTGTATTGCTTCAGCCGATGCAAAAAGCTTGATAGCCTGCCGTTAAATTTTAATGACGCTAAAGGGGTTTAGTAAGTTGGATAAACAAGGCATATATTCCTTTTTGGATAAAAACAATATAGACTATAAGTCATATGAACACCCTGCGCTTTTTTCCGCCGGGCAGATGGACAGTATCAATATACCCGATAAAGATAAAATAGTTAAAAACCTTTTCCTGCGCGACGATAAAAAGAAAAATTATTATTTAGTTGTTGTCCCGATTGATAAAAGGGTTAACATTAAAAAATTAAGCGCAAACATAGGCAGCCGCAGGCTGAGCTTTGCCGATGAAGCGGCACTGTGGGATTTACTTAAATTAAAAGCCGGCAGCGTGACGCCGCTTGGCGTTCTTAATGATGAAGAAAAGAAAGTGACAGTTGTTTTTGACGCATGTATGCAGAACCGGCAGATAGGCATACACCCTATGGAAAACACGGCTACGGTTTTCATATCTTTTGAAGACGTACTGTCCATTGTACAAAGCCACGGCAATAAGACCATAGTCTGCAGCCTTGACGAATAAAGACGCATGCCGAAAGGTTACGGCTGCTGTACGTAATAATGGCCCATATGCACTGCGGTTTGGCGGTATGCATTGCCCCAATTTTAAACGCGGCATGATAAAATATACATACACGCCTTTGATAAATAGTGCGCTTTTGTTGCGGATTTTAATTGATTTTTCATGGCGTACGTGATATAATTTTTATATTGTGCATTATGCTTTTAATAAGCCGCTGTGGTGAAATTGGCAGACACAAGGGACTTAAAATCCCTCGGTAGCAATACCGTACCGGTTCAAGTCCGGTCAGCGGCACCAAGCAGTCGGAGCCTGCACGTAAAAACGCACTCACGTTTGTGGGTGCGTTTTTGTTTTATACCCGCGCTGCCGGCCGCTTTAAGTGACTGTCCGGTTTTAGCATCCGCAGTTGCCGCGGCTGCTTTTTACTATTTTAATAACATTGTTTGCATCAATGCTTTGTTTAAGCCGGAGGCCTTTTCCATGGGGCGTTTCCGGTATTCCATAAACCCTCAAGGTATTCCTTGTCTTTAACGGTGTCCATCGGCGACCAAAATCCTTTATGGAAATAGGCTCCCATTTGGCCGTCCTTTGCAAGCAATTCATAAGGCTTGTCTTCAAGCATTGAATTGCCGTCGCCGAGATAATTAAAAATTTCGGTAGAAAAAGCCGAAAATCCAATGTTCACCCACGATTGGTCTCCGCGGGCTTTTTCCCTGAAACACTCCACGAGTCCCGTATCCCTGCTTATCTGTACAGCGCCAAACCGCCCTTCAGGTTTTGTTAATGATATAGTCGCGAACTTACCGTTTGAATAGTACTGTTTTAAAAGTGACGGTATGTCTATGTTGCCCACACCGTCGCCGTAAGTCATCATAAATGTATCCCCGTCTATGTAACGCCGCACCCTCATTAAGCGCCCAGACGTTAGCGTGCCAAGCCCGGTGTTGACAAGCGTTACCTTCCATGGTTCTATATTTTGTGAAAGTATCCGCATGCCGCCGGTTTCCAGGTCAACTTTTATGTCTGAGTTTTTAGTGTAATAGTCCAAAAAGTATTGTTTTATCATCTGCCCTTTATAGCCGCAGCAAATAATAAATTCATTGTAGCCGAAAGAAGAGTACCAGTCCATTATGTGCCAAAGTATGGGCTTACCGCCTATCTCGATAAGCGGTTTGGGGCGGTAAACAGACTCTTCCGCTATGCGCGTTCCCTTCCCGCCTGCGAAAATGACTACTTTCATGTCTGGCTTTATACTCCCTTAATCGTTCCAAATTTTCCATGGCGCATGGCCGCTTTCCCATAACTGCTGCATATGGTTTCGGTCGCGTACTGTTTCTACAGGGCACCAAAAGCCGTCATGGTAAAAGGCCGAAACCTCATGTATTTGTGCAAGCCTGTTTAATACATCTGTTTCAAATGTTCCGCGCATATCTTCTAACTGTGCAAAAATGCGCTTGTTTACAACCATTGTGCATGCATTTACCCAAGCGTTATGTATGTCGGACGACGGAATGCAGCTTCCTTTTATGTCTCCTGGCTGTACTATATTCATTATAGTGTTTCTGCCGGTTGGTTTAGCAACCGCTGCCGTCATTATATGGCCATCCTTACTGTGCGAATCGATAAGGGAATTAATGTTTATATCCGACAGGCAGTCACCATAGCATACTATAAAATCGTCACCCTCTAAATAGGGCGCGGCTTGTTTAACGCGCTCAGCGGTGCTTGAGTTGACTCCTGTATCCAATATTGTCACTGCCCAAGGCTCAGTGACTTTGTTATGCACCGTAACCTTGTTTTTTGCGAGGTCGACAGTTATGTCAGATTTATAAACGTAATAATTTAAGAAATATTGCTTTATGACATAAGACCTATATCCGGCGCATATTATAAAATCCGTGAGGCCGTACTGCGAAAAGGACTTCATTATATGCCACAAAAGGGGCCTGCCGCCTATCTCCGCCATTGGCTTCGGTATGCCGTCAGGCTGCTCGCTTATGGAACTCGGCAGTCCGCCGGCCAAAATTACAACTTCCATCACGTTCACCACATCAGTTCGTTTTATTTTCAGCCAGCTTGTCTTTCATACCTAAAAAGTCAGCATCATTCGGGAGGACCGTTAAAAACTCATTCAGTTCTTTTTCCGCGGCTTCATTTTGTGAATTGTCAATCAAAAAAGATATCCACATCTTTTTGAAATATATGTACGCACTGGAGTTCTGCGCTGCAGCGGAAAGGTTTTGTCCAAACATAATATACTTTTCTGCATCATCATCGTTTATTTCCACACCGGTTACACTAAGGAACGAGTCCAGCGCTTTGCCGTAATCGCCCTCCATAATATGCTGGACAGGGCGTAAAAACAATGCCGCCAAGTCTGCGCTTAAACAGTTTAAAAGCGGATATTTCCCAATAACAGCATAAATTTCAGAATCAATATCTATTTTTCCAGAACATATACGGCGGTCTTTTTTTATATCACAAAATAAAGCGAATAATTCTGCGTCGGATTTATTAAGGACTTTATAAAGGTAAATTTCGAACTCTGCCAAAGCCGGTTCATCCTTGTCATGCCGCTTATAGTAAATTTGTATTCTTTCCAAAGCTTTTGCGTAATCTTTTTCTGCAAGAAAAGTTAACACCTCAGGCATTTTACGGATATAAAAACATAAGCTGCCTGGCTGGATAATCTGCTGCCATTCCCTATACATTGACAGGAGGATCTCAGAGGCTAACTCAGCGCCCTCCGACCGGCGGCAGATTTTTTGCGCCATGACCCAGCTAAAAACCGTGCCGCGCAGGCTTTCGAATACGGCACCGGAGCCATAACCGTTTTTAAACCTTCCTGCTGCAGTTTCATTTGTGAACATAGCACGCATGTTTTGCATCTTTTCAAGGGGCTCCATTTGCGCGCCGACTATTACATTAAAAGTATCTTTAAGGGCGTTGAAATAAACGTCTGATAAAAATCTTTCGTTTTGCTTACTTACGTATCCGCACTTGGAAATTAAAAAATCATATGTTTCGTTAAATAATATTTGGTCGGACGTGATCCGTTTACTGTCAAGTTTATAAGATAAAGACTTATTTGAAACATAATATTTATGGAGGGGTTCTGAAAGTATACCAATGCGTTGGGACAAGTGAATTGCCTCTAATAAGAATATTGTATCGCTGCCATAGCTTACACTGCGATTTGGCAAAAAAATTCCTTTTTGTAAAATTGATGTGGAAAATAATTTTGCCCACATTGTACGTATAAATTGGTGGTATATAGGGAAATATTTATCAAAATCCTGTTTCGATTCTAATATAATGTTACGTTTGGATGTCCGCACACTTAGACAATGTCCACTTATGCCGTCAATAAAATAATTACCACAGGCAGCAACATCAAGTTTATTTTCTTGTGCGAATTGGCTCATATGATTTAAAAAATTTGGATCATATTCGTCATCCGAGTCAAGCCAAGCAAAATAATTTCCCCAAGGCTTTTTTAAATATTCTTCAATAAAATGGTAAAAGCACAAAAAATCATTTAGAATGATATGTTTACAAATTATTCGTGAATCCATCTCAGCATACTTGTCAGCTATATTGCCAGTGCTGTCAGTGCTTCCATTGTCAACTAAATACAAAATCCAGTCCCGGTATGTTTGGTTAAGCATACTGTCCAATGCGCGTCGTAATGTACGTTCAGCATTATATGCCTGCATATATACAACTACTGTATCATTCATTTGCTACCTTCCAATGTAAACATTACTTCTTTTGTTCTGCGGCAGGGAAACGTTCAACATCATCGCCGAAACTTATACAGCTCCTGCACGAAACACGCGGGGCATCGTTAAAATGGCGAATCTTCTCTCGCTTTTCCTCATCGGTTTCAGACTTATCATATAAATCGACAAAGTCGCGCCCAGCTGGTGTGATTTTTCCGAGAGTGCTTGCCATAAGGGACCTTGCGCAGCCATGCATTTTCCCGCGGTACATATGGAAATTACGCATAGCAACCTGCCCGCAATGAGTAAACTGTTCCCACAGCTGATCTTTGCTTTTGCCTCTATCCTCAAAATGTGTATTGTCAACCCAACCACCGTAATGCTGTAAATCCCCATGGTATTTTTTAACTACAAAAGGGATATCATCTTTCCGCAGCAATTCGGTCATTGCATCAACCTGAGGAGAATATTTTCCGTAGTCACTTATCTGTATCTGCATATGCCGCCCATACTGTTTGAATACATAAATATCTTTTTCACACGGAAGCACCGTGGCGTTTGTTATAAGTATAAGTTTATCAAATCTGTTTTTATAATTAAGGCAATGCGCATATACATCGCTTAAATCATTGCGCATAAATATTTCTCCGCCGACAAACTGCAGCCATTCTGTGTAATCGACCAATTCAAACACACGGTCTATATCGCAAATTAATTCGTTTACAGGAATATGCTCCGGATGTTTAAACATTGTCATATAGTTGCTGCACAGTTTGCAGCGCAACGTACATTTTAGCGTCGGCATTATTGCCAGTCTTCTTAAATTTAATGGTTGTGACATATTTTCTCCTTATTTAGTAAGCATACAAAATAGTATCCCATGTATATGGGGAATAGTGGCGCAGTGCAAATCTATAATCGTTACGTATATTTAATATGGTTTGCGGCAGTTCATAAATATCTTGTGGTTTATGGTATGCGCAAATAGCGAGCTTCGGCTTAACAGCTTTAATGATATTTTTACTTCCAAGCAGAGCATTTTTTTCAGAACCTTCAATATCCATTTTTATAAATGTAGGAAGTTCTTCAACCTTTTTATTCGCAAAATATTCATCTAATGATATTACAGATATAGCGTCTTCTCCGGCATCATTAATTTGGGATTCAGCTAATAGCTCTAAACATGCATGCATTGAATCAGCTTTGTTCCACAATCCTTTTAAAATTATGTGGATGTTTTCATATCGTGACAGATTTATCTTGGCGATCTTGGCGTTATTTGGGTCAATATCAAATCCATAAACAGCCCTATACTTACCGTTTACCAACTTTATAAACTCTTCGGATGTATCTCCTGTATATAGGCCTCCATCGGCGAACACCTCATTATCCGAAAATTGAAAAAAATCTTTTGGGAAATAAGCAGGTTCTTCTTTTTCATAATCAAATGTGTCTTTAAAAAGGTAACTGTTAATGCGTTCTAAAATTATTTTTTTAGATGTGTTATCGCTGAAAAAGTTATAACTCCATTTATAGCCATCTAAATATGTTCTAAATTTATCATAAGTCAAACTTGTAATCTCAACTACAGAATTATTGAAAAATTTGAATGCACTGTCAAAAGTATATATCTGTTGGCTACTGAAACCAAGCTCAAGCAGTTGGTTATAAATACTTTCCTGATTTTTAGGATTAGCAACTGAAATGACAACATTAGAATTATAATATTTATTCTTAAGCTCCTCCGGAGAAATAATCCTTAATCCAGTTTTTTGCTCGCACCCGGTTTTTTTGCTGTCACAAAAGCATCGCGGATAAATTTCATGGGAAACAAAATTTTTATATATCGGTATACCATAAAAGCCCAAGCCAAAAAGTACAATCGGCCTGCTCAACAGGTTTTCTTTTAATTTTGATATTTTAATTGCATCCTGCCCAGAACGATAACGCTCTTCAATCTTTGCATATTCTTCTTCAAAACTACCTAACATATTTTTTTACCCATTCCTTTTCAAAATCTAATGCATATCCTCCGCTGAGGAAAT
>ENA-UOOM01001790-UOOM01001790.1-fermentation-metagenome-genome-assembly--contig:-NODE-1790-length-19628-cov-47.436111_pt1 | contig 19628 bp, 18 predicted proteins | sample MGYA00245781_ERZ724031 | MGnify/ENA primary metagenome ERZ724031 (study PRJEB28704, sample SAMN03018317) | fermentation metagenome | biome: anthropogenic terrestrial biome; feature: soil... | reverse complement strand
TTAACTTATAATCTAGGCTATTTGGTTAATTTAAACAACTAGCACCACGCGTACACCAAAATATTTTTCCATATTAGGTTGAGATTTAGAGACTTGCCAAGTGGAATCATATTCTTGAGTATCTTTAAGGGCACTCTTTAATATTCTCATACCCTTACTTTCCTCAATACTATTATCTTTATCAGCTGGGAACATCATTAGTTGTTTATCTATTTGTAAATTATCTATTTCTTCCCAAAGATCTTTATTTTTTCTTCTACTTGCTTTATCGTTAAAGCAATTATCAAAGTATTGCTGATCAGTTGTATATACCTTAACTGTATTTTGAGGGCCAATATCTTTACAAGCTTTCAAAGCTTCTATAACTGCTTTTAATTGCATTCTAGGAGTAGTAGTTTTACTATTAATTACTTCGCATTTTAATTCTGTATGATTTATGGTGCGTAAGTAATAACACCAAAAACCTAATTCAAAATCCCCTTTTTCAGGGAATTTACTTACAACGCCTCTTGTATAAATTGTATAAGCCATTCTAGCCTCCATCTCATACTTTACTATAATTTTATTATATCATTTATGCACACAAAAAAACGGGCTTAAAGCCCGTCATTACAACATGTATTCTATCCTTAAACTTTAACATGCACACGATTTAATCCATGTACAGAAATTATTTCTTTTCTTACTCTAAATTGAACTTCAACTCTTACTTACTCAATCTTCCAAGTAACCTATTATCCAAATTATCTTAAAACGTTTTGCCGTTGCACACAAAATATTGCTTATAAACCGCGTCATTATAGCATTCTTAGCATTCTCAAAATTTCTTTCATGCACACAGTCAAAAACGTGTGCAGAATCATGTGCTTCATTTACTTTAATTCAAAAAAATAAAGCTTCATTTATCTTCACAAAACGCTGATAAACAAAGCTTTATAACACTAAATGAATCTTTATAGTGCTGACTAGAGGATTCGAACCTCCGACCTCATCATTACTAATGACGTGCTCTGCCAACTGAGCTAAGTCAGCATGTCTTAACTGACAACGATATTAATTAAAACATATAAACGAATGGCACGCAAGTATTTTTTGACTTTTCCCCACTTTTTGTTATAACTGCATGTTGGTATTGGGTATAATAGGACATGTTATAAGTTTTTTTACAGAATGGAGTGACTTCATGACTAGTTTAACGCCACTTCCTATTCAATTGGACTGGCTATTAAGAATTGTCGTCGCAGCTATCTGTGGTGCGGTAATCGGCTATGAACGAGCAATTCAAAGAAAAAGCGCAGGAGTTAGAACTCATATTGTTGTAGCCATTGCCTCTGCCCTCTTTATGATCGTATCAAAATACGGTTTTGCCGATTTATTAAGTATGCGTGATGTCGCTCTAGACCCTTCAAGAATCGCGGCCCAGATTGTTACCGGTATTTCCTTCATTGGCGCTGGTACAATCTTGGTCCGTAAAGAACAGATTTCAGGTTTAACTACAGCCGCCGGTGTCTGGGCGACCGCAGCTATCGGTATGGCCGTTGGTGCCGGAATGTATATTATCGGCATCCTATCTGCGGCCTTTTTGTTCATTGTACAGATGCTGTTTCATGATGATACCTTGATTAATAAAATTATCGTTCACGTCCGTTTTAATTTACAAATAGAAGCAGTTAACACACATCACATATTGAATACGATTGAGCGGGAATTAAAAGCTAACGGGGTAGAAAACATTTCCGTTAAAATCTTGGATGTCAGTGATACTAATATCGTTTTTTTCGTAGATGGTGTAATCAATAATAAAATCGACGAAAATGATATTATAATGGCGCTACGTAAATATCCTGATATTAAAAGGATTAGTTATACGCGTGGCGGTAGATAGAAAATAAGCAATAGACTCTTACGAAGCCTATTGCTTATTTTCTATCCTATTTAATTCAAATTCTAATCTTACAGGGTTGTGATCCGCATACTTAAAATCCGTATTAATATTAGTTGCTTTAGCTTTAATATTGTCAGAAACAAAGTAGCCGTCACAGATCGTCATATAGTTAACCTTCGGATCATACTTCATATCCGTTGCCCTAACTGTCGGGATCTTCTCCCGGTTTACAGCTTTAACCATAGTAAAGTGCTTGGCTAACATTTTTTGATCAAGTACCGATACCCAGCTAGGAATTTTTTCTTTATGAGAAAAATGCGTCATCATATCTTTACCTAAAGCATGATTATAATCACCTGCAACAATCACGTAATTCCCCATTTTATATTCTTTTTCAATGACGGAATCAAGTAGTTTCATCTGCGCTTTACGCATTTTACCACCTTTGTCATAGGCAGACATATGGCTATTAATCAAAATTAATTTTTTGCCATTCTTTACTGGCAGGATCATCATGGCAAAACAGCGATCAAGATCCGTAAATTTAGAAATCAAAGCCTTTGTAACTGGGTATTTACGCCGAACGGCATGATTAATATGATAGCGGCTCAAGCTAAGCAAGCCTGATTGAACACTGCCATGTGGATCAAATGGTGGCCAGGCAAGGAATGCCGAATGGAAGTTATTAGCAAACACATGTCCATAATTAGGAAAATGATTCTCCAACATCTGAACCTGGTTAACGTGTTTACTTCGAGTTGAGTTAGTATCAATTTCTTGGAAAAACATAAAGTCAGGATTTTCTTTATCCATAGCATTCATGACACCATGAGTGGAGTCCAAAACAGCCTGTTTTGAAAATGCTGTTCCACGATGTCCTCGTATTTTCTTTCCATTCTTTAATTCCCCAGCGTCCATAAAGAAATCAAAGTTATGATTATACGCACCGAAGCCAATATTATAAGTAGTAGCAGTATACTTTTTACCTAGCACTAATTCATCTCTTGGGTTATTACCTACAGGTAATTTCTTATGATCAGGTATTCTATAATAATGTGCTTGCATATACCAAAAATACAATAACAAAGCAACAATCAATATTCCTAATATAACCAAAATAGTAACAGCAATTCTTTTCAAAATTTTCATCTTTTATTCTTTTTTCTTAATTTCGTCCTTCTAAGTGATTATTTTTAATAAAATTCGCTACAATAAAATAGTGTCACATTTTTAATTTGAAAGGAAGGATAAAATGGCAAGTTCACTTGATTATCTTCGTTGGCGGGGTGATCTCAGTTTTAAAGAAAAGCCATTTAACAGTGTCGACGCATCTTTACTTTCTTCTGTCATTTATTTACCCATTGATAAGTCTGCAATTAACCACACATTAGGAGAAGTTGCCGAAAAATTAAGTAAATTACCCTCTTTTCAGCACCAAATGCATGATGAAACGGGAGCAGAAGTTTTACTTCTAACTAAGAGTCCCCGTCTTGGTAACATTACAATCCTCGACTGGACTAACAAAATGGAAAAGGATCCGTATCCATTACAATTTTCTGCTGCCACTTTTAGGTTAAATTCCAATACAATCATAATTGCTTATCGGGGCACGGACAGTTCCATAATCGGTTGGAATGAAGATATGAATATGAGTTATATGCCCAAAATTTATGGGCAAAACGTTGCTGCTAAGTACCTTAACAAAATAGCTAGAAAATTCCAGGATGATCAGATTTATTTATTAGGGCACTCTAAAGGTGGCAACTTTGCTCAATACTCTTTAAGTGTAGCCAAACAGCAAGTACAGGATCGAGTAATTAAAGCATTATGCTTTGATGGACCAGGCTTTTTCCATAAAATTTCTTCAAGCTCGGGATTTATCCGAACTATATCTAAAATGAAGACATACCTGCCAGAAGCTTCTGTTATCGGAACTATGCTAGATCATCCTGAACGAACTTTGATTGTCAAAAGTACCGTACCAATGCGATACCAGCATGATCCCCGACGTTGGTCAGTCGGTCGGGATAGTTTCGTATTAGCAGCAGGATTAACTCCAGGCGCACGCATTATGCGTCATGCTTTAATTCATTTTAATAATTCTATTCCTGAAGACAAAAGGAGTGAGATGTTCTCTGCCCTCTTTGATGCCTTCGAAAATTCTGATATTAAGGACGTTAATCAGCTTACCGCACATAAAATTATTGGGACTTACCGTCTGAGTCGTGTAATTATGTCCCTTGATCCCAAATTACGTAAAGTAATTATTGCTATTTTCACAGATATTTGGAATTCTTACCGAAAGAATATGAATCTTCCTCTTATTGAAAATGGTTATGACTTTTACCCAAAGAGTAACGATTCAAAGAAAGCACCCGTATTTTTTGAATTTTACGATCCTGATAGCCCTAATTTGAAATTACCTAAAAACGTTGAAGCAAAAGTAAATAAGAAGAAAGGTAAAAGCAAAAAAATTAAAAAGAAATAATTCATAAAGCAAATTCGTGTTACACATGAAACATAAAAATATCCCTAAGAGAATTTTTCTCTTAGGGATATTTTCTATTCAAAGGTTAAATTACTTCTTAAGATTGTCTTTAACCTCATTAATTTTATCTTTTACCTTACCGGCAGCTTCTTTTGCCTTATCTCCGACTTTTCCAGCAGCTTTTTGAGCCTTGCCTTCAACTTCTCGAGCCTTGTCTCCAGTACCTTTACCTTCGACTTCTTTTGCTTTGCCGGCTACCTTATCTTTTAAGTTTTCTGTATCCTTAGACATATAATACCTGTCCTTTCTTAAAAATATGTAGTTTAGGTTTACATTCTTGTGGTACATGATTCATATAATAATGTCACTAAAAAAGCACCTAGAAAGCCACTTAAACTATACTATATTTACTTAAGTATTGTTTTAGCTAGTTCAAAACAATCAATGCATACTTATTTACTCTTTTAATTCTTTTCTACAAAAAATGCCCACATTAATCAGTGGACATTTTATTTTTTATTTACCAGGATCATCGTGAGCATAATCCAAATTTGAGAAACGGTTATACGGCTTTGAGAACATCAATTTAACAGTTCCTCGGCTACCCGACCGGTTCTTCTCAATAATAACTTCTATCTCACCATTATCCTCTTCTGGGGTAACTTCAGCATTACTATTTTCTTCATCACTATCATCACGGTAATAATCATCACGGTAAAGAAACGACACGATATCGGCATCCTGTTCAATCGAACCAGATTCACGAATATCAGATAACACAGGACGTTTATCTTGCCGTTGCTCAACTGAACGCGATAATTGTGACAATGCAATGACGGGTACGTGTAACTCTTTCGCTAGCTTCTTTAACTGCCGTGAAATAGCGGAAACTTCTTGCTGACGTGATTCACTATGCGGTCCTTCGATCAACTGCAAATAATCAACCACAATCAGGCCAAGATTGCCTTTTTCTTTTGCCAAGCGTCTAGACTTAGCTCGTATTTCACTCATCTTAATACCTGGTGTGTCATCAATATAAATACTGGTATTAGCGAGTGAGCCAGAGGCAACGATCAATTTTCGCCACTCTTCTTCATTTAATTGACCCGTTCTTAAATGTTGCGAATCAATCAATCCCTCAGAAGCGAGCATTCTTTGTACTAACTGTTCGCCACTCATTTCAAGTGAGAACATAGCAACCGTCTTATCTGTATGCAATCCAACAAATTGAGCCACGTTCAATGCAAAAGAGGTTTTACCGACACCAGGACGAGCAGCCACGATAACCAATTCACCATCATGAAAACCAGTGGTCATCTTGTCGAGCTCAGAAAATCCGGTTGGCAAGCCGGTGACCATATTGCCGTCATCTGGAATATTATTAATCTCTTCAACTGTTGAATTAACAATGTCTTTAATCTTCCTGAATCCGCCAGTACTATTTTCAGCGGAAACATTCATGATCTCACTCTCAGCATCATCAATAATGTCGGTGACATCATCAGAATCCTGAATAGCATTGCTAATAATTTTTTGGCTGGCAGAAATCAGTCTGCGCAACAATGCTTTTCTGTGCACGATCTTAGCATAGTAAGTAATATGCGCAGCGGTTGGTGTGGCTAATGCTAATTCAGAAACATAACCGATCCCGCCAATATCTTCTAACTGCTTTTTCTTAGTTAATTCATCTTGAAGCGTAAGTGGATCGATTGCATCCCCCCGGTCGGATAAATCCAACATCGCCTGAAAGGTTAACTGGTTAGCCCGTTTATAAAAATCCTCGGGCTGAACTATTACACTCGCATCAGCAATTGCTTCTGGATCAATAAAAATCGCACCTAAAACGGCTTTTTCCGCCTCATCGTCATGAGGTATTTGTTGAGAAACAATATTATCCATTAATCACGACCACTTTTTATAAAAATCTAGTTAAAGTATTAATCCTGTTCCGTAACATGAACCCGAATAGTGCCTTCTACGCCTTTAAATAACTTAACTGGTACGTTTGTGTATCCCAAAGTTTTAATTGGTTCAGGCAGGTTTAATTTACGTTTATCAATCTTAATACCATATTGTTTATCAAGTCCTTCAACTATCTTTTTACTAGAAATTGAGCCAAACAAACGAGAATCGGTACCAGCCTTTGACTTAAAGTTGACAATAGTATCATCTTTCTCAAGGCTTGCCTTAACTTTTTCAGCGTCTGCTTTCTGTGCCTTATAAGCAGCTTCTTCATTGGCAACTACCCGCTTTAAGGTATTCATGTTAGCTTTGGTGGCAGCTTTAGCTAATCCACGCTTAATTAAGAAATTTTGTGCATAGCCTGTAGGAACATCTTTAACTTCTCCACGCTTACCGCGGCCTCTAACGTCTTTTGTAAAAATAATCTTCATTTTTGTCTCCTTTAATCATTTTCTTTTTTGTATGTTTCGATTGCCTGCTCTAGTTTAGTACATGCATCTTTAACTGTAATGCCTTTAATTTGGGTAGCTGCATTAGAAAGGTGGCCACCACCGCCCATTTGTTCCATGATAATCTGCACGTTGACATCACCCATCGAACGAGCAGAGATACCAATAGTATCCTTACTACGACGAGTAATGGCAAAACTTGCCTCAACATTCTCAAGCTCAAGCGCCGTATCTGCTGCCTGAGCCGTAATAATTGGGTCAATAATTTGATCATCTGGGCCACAAAGCATAGCCATCTTGGGTTGGACCATCTTAATAGTAGCAACCAGACGTGTTCGTTCAAGGAAACTGCTGATGTCTTCCTTCAATAACTCACTAACTTCTAGTGAACTAGCTCCAATTGACCGCAAATAACTTGCCGCATCAAAGGTTCTGGTGCCAGTCCTAAGTGAAAATTCTTTGGAGTCAACCGTGATCCCGGCTAACATTGCAGTCGCATCAATATCGGTTAACACACGCTTCCTTGTACCAGGTTGTTGGTATTCAACCATTTCAGTTACCAACTCAGAAGCTGATGAGGCATATGGTTCAACGTAGGTTAACATTGGATTTTCTGGAAATTCTTCGCCACGGCGGTGGTGATCAATTACAATAATTCGATTCTTCAACCGATCATACAATTTCTTAGAATACGTAATTGAATACTTAGAGTGATCAACCATAACCAATATTGATTTATCAGTTACCTTATCTAAAGCAACTTTAGGGTCAATAAAGATGTTATCGTCACCCTTTGACTTTTTCATATGAGTTACTAACCGGGCTACATCGTAGTTGGTATTATTAACGTCTAAAACAAAATTAGCTTTCACCTTATGTAAACGGGCGATCTTAACAACACCAATACCACTGCCGACTGAATCCATATCAGGACGAGTATGACCCACAACAAAGACCCTGTCGGCATCCTTAAATAATTCACTAATCGCATTGGAAACCATACGGGCACGGACTCTGGTCCGCTTCTCCATTGGGTTAGATTTCCCACCATAAAAGCGGGCATCTTTTCCAGGTTGACGCAAAACAACCTGGTCACCACCACGTCCTAAAGCCAGATCAAGGTTAGATTGTGCCTGATCAGCAATTTCAGTAATTGAATCACTGCCAAATGCAATCCCGATTGATAAGGTTAAAGGAGTGTTATTACGGCTTGTTTCCTGACGAACTTTGTCTAAAACAGAAAATTTATTTTTTTCCATTTTATCTAGATCCTGCTTATGTGTCAAAAGCAGGGAGTGATCTTCATCAATTCTCTTAAGGTATGAATTAAACTCTTTAGCATAATCGCTTAAAGTATTCTGAACGTAAGAACTCATACTGGTCAATTGTTGATCATGCATAGCCTCACTTAACTCATCATAGTTATCGATAAAGACCTGCCCGATTGCTAGCCTATCTGCCTTGTACTTATCCTCAATTTTGGCATAACGTGTTATATCAAGTAAATATATAACACCTAAATTATCTTGCACCACCATTTCAAACTGGTGATTATCCCAACTGACAACGTGGTTTTCAGAAGTTTTTGCTTCAATTGCCTTATTAAGCAATTTATTTAGTTCTGGATCAACTGATTCAATTGTGTGCCCAACTAAATCATCATTCTTTAAATAAAGCTGTAAATACGGGTTTACCCATTGAATTTGATGATCAGCATCATAAAGTAAGATGCCAAGGGGCATCTTAATCATCGCTTCTTGTTCGCTACGTTTGATCCTGTAAGACAAATTAACCGCGAAGTTATTTGCATTACCAGCTAAAATATAAGTTCCATAAATGGTAAAAGCTACAGTCAAAATAAAAATCAAAACCATCGCCAAACCAAATAATGGGTTCATAATCATCCCAATGATACTGCCTAATAATGACAATACTAGAATGATTACTACGGAAGCTGTTAACCGTGGATCTTTAATAAAGGCGGGGATTTCAAGCTTACGTAAAAAATCTTTTAAAAAATTTTTCATGAAAGATCCTTCCTAGTTTAAGGTAAAATATATCATTTTTATTATACCTTGTATGGAGCTAGGAAGAAACCATATAAAAAAGAGTCTAATTTTACTTTTTTAAATTATTTTTATACAAAAAAATACAGGATTTTGTCCTGCATTTTTAATATTATTTGTTTTGACTAATTAGTCTTCAGTAACAAATGGCAATAAGCCCATAATACGAGCTCTTTCAATTGCTTTAGCTACCTTACGTTGATTCTTAGCACTAGTGCCAGTGACACGACGTGGTAAAATTTTACCTCTTTCTGAGATAAAACGTTTCAACAGATCAACGTCTTTGTAGTCAACGTAGTCGATGTGGTTAGCTGCAATGTAGTCAACCTTACGACGACGGCGACCGCCGCCTCTTCTTTGTTGAGCCATATCCCTAGATCCTTTCTTTAAAACTTAGAATGGAAGATCATCATCTGAAATGTCAATGGTATCGCCCGATCCAGCAAATGGATCTTTAGGTTTATCTTTTTTACTATCATTGTTGTCATTATTATTTGATGTATTTCCATTACTTTGAGAATTATTGCTACTTGGCGTGCTAGGTGCATTCCCAGTACCAACATTCCCATTGTTATTTGGAGTGAAACCGCCATTCTGGCTTTGAGCCTCACGAGTTTTACGTGATTCAAGTAACGCGAAATTGTCTACTACAACTTCAGTTACATAAACTCGCTGCCCATCTTTGTTATCATAACTTCTAGTTTGAATTCGGCCATCAATACCAACTAATGATCCCTTTGAAGTAAAGTTACAGAAGTTCTCCGCAGCCTTTCTCCAGATCACACAGCTGATAAAGTCTGCGCCTCTTTCACCTTGAGCGTTAGTATACTGACGGTCAACGGCAAGCGTAAAGCTAGCAACTGAGATTCCACTCGTAGTAGTACGTAATTCAGGATCACGTGTTAAACGGCCAACAAGTACAGCTCTATTAATCATACTTCGGTCCTTCCTTTCCTAAATCACGAAAACGATTAATGTAATTATTTATCTAATTTAACGGTCATCGAACGCAAAACTGCGTTGTCAATCTTAGACAAACGGTCAAATTCATTAACTGCTTTAGCATTATCTGCAGTGAAAGTCATAATATGATAAACACCTTCACGATATTTATCGATTTCATATGCAAAATGACGCTTTCCCCAGTCTTTAGATTCAACCATAGTACCATCGTTGTCTGCGATAACTTTATCGTATTTATCAACGATTGCCTTCTTTGACTCTTCATCAACATCAGGCTTAATAATATAAGTTATTTCATACTTAGTAGTTGCCATGACTATTGCACCTCCTTCTGGACTAAATGGTTCTTGCCAAAACAAGAACAAGGAGTAACGGAAAATATTACTCGCAGTCTTTAATTTTAGCACATAAACAAAAAATTACCAAACATCGTTCGCGTGATTTATAAGAATTCATTGATTCTCTATTTATAAATACGCGAAAAGGTCTGATAACTTTTTAGTAAACTAAATTTTTAGTTTTTATTCTTTTTTATCTGAACTATCTGCTTTTTCATCACTGTCTGCATCTTGGTCATCATCAGTAATGTCTTGATCTTCTTCAGTTGGAACAATTGCGAGGCTAGCTACCTTACTCTTGCCACTAACTTTGATCAAACGAACTCCCATTGTGCTTCTACCAGTTTGGGAAACGTCGCCAATCTTAAAACGAATCATAATCCCATTCGTGGTAATAACCATAATGTCTTGAGTGCCATCAATGACTTTCACACCAGCAAGCGGACCATTCTTTTCGGTAATATTGGAAGTTTTGATTCCTTTACCACCACGGCCTTTAACCGGATACTCTTTAGCAGCCGTGCGTTTACCATAACCTTTTTCAGAAATTACGAGAACTTCATCATTTGGCTTAATAACGCCTGATCCCACTACATAATCATGATCACGAAGTTTAATCCCACGAACACCGGCAGCGGTTCGACCCATGGCACGAACGTCACCTTCATTAAAGGTTACGGCATAGCCTAAATGGGTACCAATTAAAATATTTTGTTTACCATCGGTAGTCAAAACATTATTTAATTCATCCCCATCACGCAGAGTTAGTGCGATCAAACCACTATTTCTAATATTAGAAAATGCACTGACATGCGTACGTTTTACGGTACCCATCTTAGTAATAAAGAATAAGTAATTATCCTTGGCATCCTCAGGAATATTGATAATAGTTTGAATCTTTTCGCCCTTTTCAAGTCGAAGGAGGTTTACAACTGGCAACCCTTGAGCAGTTCGTCCGTATTCTGGAATCTCAAAGGCTTTCTTAGAATAAACCTTACCCTTATTAGTAAAGAATAAAAGTGAATCGTGCGTGCTTGAATAAATCAGGTGCTCAATAAAGTCACCCTTCTTAACGCCCATGCCTTTAATTCCTTTACCACCACGGTTTTGGGTCTTAAATTCTTTAATTGGCATTCTCTTGATATAACCACTATGGGTTAAGGTCAAAAGAACGTTTTGCTTTTCAATTAAATCTTCGTCTTCAATCGAAACAACTTCACTTGCTCCAATCTCAGTTCGACGCTTGTCACCAAAACGCTTCTGGATATCAAGCAGTTCATCATAAATAATTTTATTAATTCTTTCAGGCTTAGCAAGAATATCTTTATAATCTGCAATCTTAGTTTGCAAATCATTATATTCAGCTTCAACTTTGCCTCGTTCTAATCCAGTTAAGCGAACAAGACGCATATCTAAGATGGCCTGTGATTGCTTATCATCGAGGTCAAAACGACTAATCAAGGCAGCTTTGGCTACATCACTTGATTGACTTTGACGGATAATCCGGACAATTTCATCGATATGGTCTAGAGCAACCTTTAAGCCTTCAAGTATATGGGCCCTTGCTTCAGCTTTGGCTAACTGAAACTTAGTTCTGCGGGTTACTACATCCTCTTGGTGTTTCAAGTAATATTGCAGCATTTGCTTCAAAGTTAAGAAGTGTGGTGCACCATCAACGATCGCAACCATATTCATACCGAAGTTGGCCTGCATTTGGGTCATCTTGAATAGATTATTTAAGACAACGCTAGCACTGGCATCCCGCCGAATATCAATAGTTACCCGCATCCCTGTCTGATCTGATTCATCACGGACACCGGTAATGCCATCAATTGTTTTGGCTCGTGCTAAATCAGCAATTTTTTTAACTAACTCAGCCTTATTGACCATGTACGGAATTTCACTGACGATAATTCGTTCACGGCCGCTCTTTTCAGTTTCAATATTAGTCTTAGCGCGGACAACAATATTGCCCTTACCACTGTTATAAGCACGGTAAATACCGCCGCGACCCATAATGATACCACCGGTAGGAAAATCAGGGCCAGGAATAGCCTTCATCAAATCTTTGGTAGTAACTTCTGGATTATCCATAAGCATGTGAATGCCGCTAATAACTTCACTTAAATTATGGGGTGGAATATTAGTTGTCATACCAACGGCAATACCACTAGCTCCGTTAACTAATAAGTTCGGAATTCTAGCCGGTAAAACAACCGGCTCATTCTCCGTGTCATCATAGTTACGTTGCCAATCAACCGTATTTTTATTGATGTCGCGTAGCATTTCAACGGCGATCTTGCTCATCCGAGCTTCGGTATACCGCATAGCAGCTGGTTCATCACCATCGACAGAACCAAAGTTACCGTGACCATCAACTAACATGTAGCGATAGCTGAAATTTTGCGCCATGTGCGCCATAGCTAAGTAAATTGATGAGTCACCGTGGGGGTGAAACTTCCCCATGACTTCCCCAACAATTCTGGCCGATTTTTTATACGGTTTATCAGGTGTAACGCCCAATTCGCTCATTCCGTAAAGAATCCGACGCTGTACCGGTTTTAAGCCATCACGTACATCAGGCAAGGCACGAGCAACGATAACTGACATAGCATAGTCCAAGAAGGAACTATTCATCATGCTAGTCAGATCAACGTTTCTTATTCTGTGATCTTGAGTTTGATTATCGTTATCCATTTAAACCTCCTAAGCATCCAAGTTCTCAACGTATTTAGCATTCTTTTCAATAAAGTTACGCCGAGGTGCAACTTCATTGCCCATCAATAGTTCAAAGACCTGGTCAGCATCTTGGGCATATTCTGGGCTAACCCGATCAAGACGCCGGTTTTCTGGATTCATTGTTGTTTCCCATAACTGTGATGGGTCCATTTCTCCTAATCCTTTGTACCGCTGAACTGTCGGCTTCGGACTTGGTTGTAAACTACCCAAATAATCATGGAGTTCATCGTCAGTATCAAGGTACTTAACGATCTTACCTTGACGAACCTGGTAAAGAGGCGGACGAGCGATATACACATATCCCTTTTTAATCATCGGACGCATGTAGTTGTAGAACAGGGTTAGAAGCAAAGTTCTAATGTGTGCCCCGTCGACATCGGCATCAGTCATGATGATTAGCTTATGGTACCGGGCTTTTGTAATATCAAAATCAGCACCAAAACCTGTCCCCAAAGCTGTAAACAAAGAACGAATTTCTTGATTAGCTAGGATTCTATCCATTGAAGCTTTTTCAACGTTTAAGATTTTACCTCTAATCGGCAAAATAGCTTGCGTTAACCTTGAACGTCCCTGCTTAGCAGAACCACCGGCTGAGTTACCTTCGACAACAAATAATTCCGAAATATTAGGATCATTACTGGTATTGTCAGCTAATTTACCTGGCAGGTTAGCTATTTCGAGCCCTGACTTCTTACGTGTTACTTCACGAGCTCTCTTAGCGGCCGTTCTGGCACGTTCAGCCAATTGCGATTTTTCTACGATCTTACGGCCTACTTTGGGGTTCTCCATCAAAAAGTGGCTGAAGGTCTCAGAAAATGCCTTATCAACGGCAGTTCTAGCGTCAGAGTTACCAAGTTTAGTCTTCGTCTGCCCTTCAAATTGTGGATCTGGGTGCTTAACGGAAACTACAGCAGTCATACCTTCACGGATGTCTTCACCCGAAAGGTTATCATCTTTATCTTTTAAAATTTTAGCTTTATGAGCATAGTCATTCACTACCCGGGTGAGTGCGGTCTTAAAGCCGGCTTCATGAGTTCCACCTTCATAGGTATGAATGTTGTTGGCAAAAGTCATTAACGTTGTTTTATAGCCAGTGGTATATTGCAAAGCTACTTCAACATTAATGCCATTGTAATTACCCTCAACGTAAATAGGCTCATCAAAGAGTACTTTAGAGTTCCTATTCAAGAAAGAAACATACTCCTTAATTCCACCTTCATAGTGGTAAACATCGGTCTCTGCAGAGTCCTTGCGTTTATCAGTAAAGGTCAACTTTAAGCCTTTGTTTAGGAATGCAAGTTCACGAATACGGGTCTTTAAAACCTTATCATCGAAGGAAGTAGTCTCAGTAAAAATGTCTGGATCTGGATAAAAATGGACGATTGTACCGTGTTCGTTTAACGGAACATCACCAACCACTTTCATCTGATCCCTTACACGGCCACGATCGAAATCGATAAAGTACTTTTTACCATCACGCATAGTAGTTACATCAAGGTGGCTAGAAAGTGCGTTAACAACGGAAGCACCAACACCGTGCAGTCCGCCGGATACTTTATATCCGCCGCCGCCAAATTTACCACCGGCATGTAAGACAGTAAATACAGTTTCTAGGGCTGGACGACCGGTCTTCTTTTGGATATCAACCGGAATACCACGACCATCATCCTGAACAGTTACACTGCCATCGGCATTGACAGTAACTTCAATTTTACTAGCAAAACCGGCTAAACGCTCATCGATACTGTTATCAATAACTTCCCATACCAAATGGTGCAAGCCTTGAGAACTAGTTGAGCCAATGTACATGCCTGGCCGCTTACGAACAGCTTCAAGTCCGCCTAAAACCTGAATTTGACTGGCATTATATTTATCGGCTTCTTTTTCATATTTCTTGTCTTTAGCAAGATTTTCTTTTTTATTATCAGCCATTCAATTCTCCTTTTTCCAAACTAATTTTACCGGATTGAATACGATATATTTTCGGTTGCTTGATTATTTCCCAGGAAATACCTTCAAGATCTGTAGTGGTGATGAAAGTTTGTGTCTTCCCGTGAATATAATTCAAAAGCGCGCTCTGACGACTATGATCCAGTTCACTCATAACATCATCCAGCAAAAGCAGCGGATATTCATCTGTTAACTGGTGAACCAATTGAATCTCAGCCAGCTTGATACTCAAGGCAATCGTTCTTTGCTGACCCTGGGAGCCATACAAATGAGCATCTTTACCATCAAGCTTAAATTCAATGTCATCGCGGTGGGGACCAGATAAGGTTGTGCCCTTTCTAATCTCATTATTTTTGCTTCTTTTATAATTAGCTAGGACTTTATGATAAATGTCCTCCGTACTATCTGTAGCCTTAATATCCACCACTGATGGATGATAAGTTACCGTTAAAACCTCATCTGCTGAACTTATGTGCGTATACGCGTCACTTGCAAAGCGACTCAGATAGTTGAGGAACTTAAACCGCCGCACAACAATTTCGGCTGCGATCCCAGCTAATTGATCTGAAAGAACATCCAGAAAAACTAAATCATGTGCCTCGCCTTTTGCTAACTGCTTTAAATAATTGTTTCTCTGAAAGAGAACCTGCCGGTATTTACTCGCAAAATACAAGTATTCTGGATTAATTTGACCAAATTCTTGATCCATAAACCGACGCCTTAAAGCTGGGGCACCCTTGATTAATTCCAGGTCTTCTGGCGAAAAAAGAATAGCGTTCAATTGTCCAATATACTTAGACACTTTTGCTTGTTCTACCCGATTCACCCAAACTTTTTTACCTTTTTTGGTAATCAGAACTCGTAAATCTGAGTTCACCTGGCTTTTATGGACATGTCCCATGAGGTTGGTATAATCTTTGCCAAAAGCAATTAATTCTTTATCACTGCTGGTCCGATGAGATCTGGTCAACGCTAAAAAATAAATTGCTTCAAGTAAATTGGTTTTCCCTTGCGCATTTTTACCAATAAAAATATTGACATTCGGATCAAAATTAATATCAATATTTTTTAAATTACGATAATTCTGTGCAACAAAATGATCGAGATACATTAATTTTACCGAAATTCATAAGTATTACCGGCAACTTCAACTTTGTCACCTGAACGTAGTTTCTTACCCCGGCGATTTTCTTTTTCACCGTTCAATAAAACGGGATTGTCACGCAAATACCATTTTGCCTGTCCACCAGAAGAGATTATGGCCTCTTCTTTTAAAAATTGACCTAAGGTAATATATTCACCTTTAATTGTAAAATTTTTGATAGTATTCACCTTCAACACTCTATTAGTACCTATATAATTATATTCGTTTGTGAGTTAAAAGACAAACTTAAAGGCTAATATAAAGCCATATGAGCGTTTTTTTAGAAAGCTAACCAACTCATAATAAATACGTAAAAAAAGTAACTCCAACCATTTTTTGGCACTCAGAGAAAAAATAACAAACAAAAAGACCGTCAATCGACGATCTTTTTTAGTAACCAACTTTAATAATAGATTAATAAGTTCTAACTGGCGTTATCAATTGGACAAAAGCTACGTCATCCTTATCTGGATTTACCGTAAACGGACGAAGTGGCTGCGTAAAGTTCATGATTACCGAATCGGTAACTGAAGCACGTAAGGCATCCCGCAAATAATCAGGGTTGAAGGAAATCTTTAAGTTCTTCCCTTCCAGATCCTTAAAGGCAACATCTTCCTCAACATTACCAATTTCAGCGGATTTACCGGATAATTTTGCCGTTTGCTTTTCAGTATCCAAAGTTAAGTTGACAACGTTGTTACGACCCGCATGCGTTAATAGACTCGCACGGTCAAGGGCACTAGAAAGTTCAGACAGGTCAAATTTAACCGTTGTGGTGCTTTCGGTTGGAATTAACCGCTCGGTATCAGGATAACTACCCTCAAGAAGACGTGAATAGAATGAAATATTGCCAATTTCAAAAAGGACCTGACTATCACCTGGGCAAACTTTAACCTTCGGATCGGTCTCTCCGATAATCCGTGACAATTCCTGTAAACTCTTACCGGGAATAATTAAATCTGTTTTAGTTTGCGGTCCGTTTTTTAAAGCTAGTACTCTGCTTGCTAACCGGTGGGAATCAGTGGCAACAGCGTGAATTTTATCTGGACTAAAAGTAAAATGAACACCTGTTAAAACCAAACGGCTTTCTTGAATAGCAACGGCAAATTCAGTTTCGTTAATTATCTCTCTGAAAGTTTTTCCTGAGATAACAAAAGAGGAATCGTCAGGGATTTCAGGTAATCTTGGGTAATTATTGGCATCTAAGCCGTTAATGGTGAATTCACTATTTTCAGATATGATTTGTGTTTGAAAACTTTGTTTAACTTCAAAAGAGAAATCTTTTCCTGGTAATTTTTTAACAATTTCACTAAAGAAGCGTGCAGGTAAAACAATTGAACCGGTTGATTCTACTGTTAAATCTTCACTTACCGGAATTTTGATTTCGATTGAAATATCTGTATCACTACCCGTTAATAGTAATTCTTGTTCAGATAAATCAAGTTTAATCCCACTAAGTATTGGAATAGTAGCTCTTGATGAAATTGCTCTCATTACATTATTTAAGTTTTCTAAAAACAAGTTGCGGTTAACTGTAAATTTCATTTGTTGCCTCCTGATTTCAGGTATGTTTTTTATTTATATTAATTATATATTTAATTACTTAGTAGTAGTAGGTCCTGTGATTTTTGTTGAAAAGTATTAAGCGGCCTAAAATAACGGAATTGTTGCGGTTAAGAAAATGTGTACAAAGTTAAAAGTTATCCACAGTGGACAACTTATTAGCGATCAAGCATTTGCTTTAAATCGAATACAGCAGTTTTGATATCGGAATCAGTTTTAATCTGGCGGCTGATCTTTTGGTAAGCATGCATGACTGTCGTGTGGTCCTTCCCGCCAAATTCTTGTCCAATTTTAGGTAAGCTTGCATCTGTCAGTTCACGAGAAAGGTACATTGCGATTTGTCTTGGTACCACTATTTGTCTTACCCGTCTCTTTCCCTTTAATTCAGTAGTTGAAGTTTGAAAATAATTAGCAACTACTTCTTGAATTTTGGATATTTGTAAGCCACGATCCTTTTGAACTAACTTAAGATCGGCTAAAGCTTCACGCGCTAAATTTACATTAATATCTTCTTTTTCAATGGTGGCGTGAGCCTGGACCTTAACAAGGGCACCTTCAAGTTCACGGATGTTTGTGTCAACTTGTGAAGCTATGTAATCCAAAGTGTTGTCGTCAATGGTTAAGTGTTCCGCTTCTGCTTTTTTACGTAAAATTGCGATTCGGGTTTCAAGATCCGGTGGTGTAATTTCAACTTGCAGTCCCCAAGCAAACCGGGATACCAGACGCTCCGACAAATCAGGTATTTCGGTTGGCAGGCGGTCACTCGTCATTACAATTTGTTTTTGATCATTATAAAGGGTTTCAAAAGTATGAAAGAATTCTTCCTGAATCCCCTCTTTTTTTGCAAAGAATTGAATATCATCAACTAATAATAGGTCGCAGGTTCTGTATTTCTCACGGAATTGATCCTGCGTTTTATTTTTGATGGAGTTAATGAAGTCATTGACGAAAGTCTCACTTTGAATGTAAACGACCTTTGAGTTTGGCCTTTCGGCGAGCATCTGGTGCCCGATTGCCTGCATTAAGTGTGTTTTTCCTAAACCAACGCCACCAAAAATAAAGAGCGGATTATAAAAACTACCAGGGCTATCGGCAACGGCTAGGGCTGCACCAGCGGCTAGTTTGTTGCCTTCGCCTTGAACGAAGTTGTCAAAAGTATACTTATCGTTTAGCTGTAAATCGCGCATAAAATCTTCATGATCGGGAGCCTTGCTAGTGTGTAAGGGACGAGCGGTTTTAGGTTTAGGTGTGACCATTCTTTCGGGACTTTTACTGTCGTCTGCAACGTGAAAGGTAGGCAGAATTTCTATATTTGCGTACCCATAAGCCGATTGAATAAGCTGTGAAGATAGATTCTTTTCCCAGTAACCTTTGGCTACTGGATTTTGAACAGCAATTTTTAATTCATGCGTTCCTTTATTGTAGGAAATTGGTTTCGTGTTTTTAAACCAAGCATTATAGGCAACTTCATTAAAGCGTTCGCGCATTTCATCGTTAAAATGTTGCCAAAATTTATCAATATCGAACAAAATTTATTCCTCCAATAATAAAAAGCAATCTTTATTTTAGCATCTCATTAAAATGTTTTCCACAAGTGTACAAAAGAAATCCAATATTCACAGGATGTGGATAATTATTTTTGGCTGATCCACATTAATACTATTATTATTTAAATATTGTCCTCTTTCTACAGACTATCTGTGTATAATTTTCCCTTATTTCATAGTACATTATAGCTATTTTATGAATCGTTATCCACATCTTGTGCATATCTTTTTAAACAAGGTGTGAATTGTGGATAAATCTGCGTATTTTCTTGTGATTTATTAAATATAGGAAAATTACGAGGTAAAATCTTCCACAATTTGCGTACTAGAAAAAGCGTTTGTTTTAGCAATAACAAAAAAATTATAGCCATTTTTGAATGTTATCTTAGGTGTTCAATATTTTTTATTTTTCGCAAGAATTCAATTAATAATCATTCTTTTTTTAATTTATACTTGGTTTTTTGCCGTAATCATGCTATTCTAGATACTAAATTGTGCAGTTCGCACACAAATGGAGGTGTAGTCTAATGACAA
>ENA-UOOM01001787-UOOM01001787.1-fermentation-metagenome-genome-assembly--contig:-NODE-1787-length-19638-cov-3.271868_pt1 | contig 19638 bp, 15 predicted proteins | sample MGYA00245781_ERZ724031 | MGnify/ENA primary metagenome ERZ724031 (study PRJEB28704, sample SAMN03018317) | fermentation metagenome | biome: anthropogenic terrestrial biome; feature: soil; material... | reverse complement strand
CGTTCCTGGTCGTGGCGTGCCCCGGGGCACTGGTCATCGGCGCGCCTGTATCCAACGTCGCAGGCATAGGCAACGGAGCCAAAAACGGAGTGCTCATCAAGGGCGGCGAGGTGATGGACAGACTTTCTAAAGTCGACACAATAGTGTTCGACAAAACAGGTACGCTCACCAAGGGCAGACCGGAAGTGACGGACGTGCACACATTCAATGGCGCAAAAGCTGACGAACTCCTAAGGCTGGTCGCCAAGGCGGAGACCATTTCCGAGCATCACCTTGGGCAAACAATAGTGCGCGAGGCGCAAAAGCGCAACTTGGCACTCGAAGGCGAAGTGCAAAAGGGCAACATCGTCAAGGGCGGCGGCATAACCGCCAAAGTCGAAGACCGCGCTGTGATTGTAGGCAACCGCAAGCTGCTGGAAGCCGAAAACATAACAATAAGCGAAGAAGCTGCCGACTACGCCATAGAGCGCGAGAAGGCGGGCAACACCGCGATATTCGCGGTCATAGACGGCGAGCTAAAAGGCATACTCTCCATAACGGACAGCATTCGCGAAGACGCGCCTGAGGCGCTTGCCGAACTTCGAAAGAACGGCATCAAGCAGATGATTATGCTGACAGGGGACAACAGGCACACAGCGGAGCTGGTCTCCAACGAACTAAACCTGGACGGATACCACGCGGAGCTGCTGCCCGAGCAAAAGGTCGAGATAGTCAAAAAGCTTAAAGCCGAAGGGCATGTGGTGGCGATGGCGGGGGACGGCATCAACGATGCGCCGGCAATCGCGACGGCGGACATAGGGCTCGCCATGGGCGAAGGCGGTACGGACGTATCCATGGAGACCGCGGACGTCGTGCTCATGGCCGACAAGCTGATGCAGTTCTCCCACGCCTACGCCCTTGCCAAGGCGACGGTTCGCAACATGAAGCAGAACACGTTCTTTGCTGTGGCGGTTGTGTTTGTGCTACTGGCTGGTGTATTATTTGACTATATACATCTGGCGTCGGGCATGTTTATTCACGAAGCCAGTATACTCATAGTAATACTCAACGCGATGAGGCTGATGCGCTTCAAGCCAAAAAAATCAGCGTAGCTATGGATAATGCAGGGGAGGGGAGCAGAAATTGGCCAATCACAAGTGTGGGCACAATCACGGGCACGACTGCGGGCACGGCGAGCGCAATCACGGTCACAAGTCCTGCGTTTCGCTGGTGCCGATATTCAATCACCTCGAAGACGAGCAGATGGAGGAAATAACAGAGGTCATTCGCTCTAAGTCGTTCAAAAAGGGCGAGATAATCTACCGCGCAGGGGAGCAATCGGACTCGCTATATATAGTCAGCAACGGGAGGATTAGGATTTACCGCCTGAGCGAATCGGGCAAGGAGCAGTTGGTGCGCTTTTTGAACCCCGGGGACTTTACGGGCGAGCTGGCGCTGTTTAGCGAAGCGGTGCACGAAGCCTACGCGCAGGCTGCCGAGAAAACTGAGGTTTGCCTCATTACCCGGGCGGATTTGCAGAAGTTCCTCATGAAGTACCCCTCCATATCCCTAAAGCTGCTCGAGGAATTCTCGAACAGGCTTGAGCAGTCAGAAAAGCAGACCACGCGGGTTTCCACCGAGAAGGTCGAAACCAGGCTCGCCCTGTTTTTAGCCGAGTGCATTGAATCGCAAGGCGCGCGGCCGCTTGAGTTCACACTTCCCATGAGCAAGCGGGATCTCGCGTCCTACATTGGCACCACCCCCGAAACCATCAGCCGCAAGCTGGCGGAATTCGAAGACGCGGGTTACATAAGGCAAAAGCCGCAAAGGCGCATAGAGGTGCTGGATTTGGACGGATTGCTGCTGGTTTAAGAGTTCGCGATATACGATAAAAGTCCGACAGGCTGTGATAGCCTGCCGGACTTTGCGTTTATGCGGTTTTCTCAACCCTCGGTCTGGGCTTGCACCAGGTTCTCGCCGCAGTACTTCTTGCGGAGCTTTGGCTTTTCTATCTTGCCTGTGGGGTTGCGCGGGATTTCCTCGAACACTATCATCCTCGGGCGCTTGTACCTGGGCAGCGCCTCGCAGAATTTGACTATCTCTTCTTCGGTGCAGGTATAGCCGGGCTTTAATTCGATTATCGCCGCCGCCGTTTCGCCCAGACGCTTATGAGGAATGCCGATTACCGCCACGTCCTTTATGGCGTCGTGCCCGCGCAGGAAGTTCTCTATCTGGACGGGGTAGAGGTTCTCGCCTCCGCTGATTATAACGTCCTTCTTGCGGTCGACGAGGTACACAAAGCCGTCCTCGTCCGCGCGCGCCATGTCGCCCGTCCTCAGCCAGCCGTCTATCAGCACTTCTTTCGTGGCTTCGGGGTTCCTGTAATAGCAATTCATCAGCCCCGGTCCCGATACGCAAAGCTCGCCGACTTCGTCCTGCTCGACGGGCTTGCCCTGCTCACCCACAATCTTTATCTGCCAGCCGTGCCCCGCTTTTCCGATGGCACCCACCTTGTCTATGTTCTCTATGCCAAGGTGCACGCACCCCGGCCCTATGGATTCAGAAAGGCCGTAGTTGGTATCGTAGTCGTGGTGCGGGAAAATCTGCTTCCAGCGGCGAATAAGACTGGGCGGGACGGGCTGCGCGCCTATGTGCATGAGCCGCCACTGGCTTAAATCGTATTTCTCAAGCTGAATGTCGCCGCGCTCTATTGCGTCGAGTATGTCCTGCGCCCAGGGCACGAGCAACCATACTATGGTGCACTGCTCTTGTGAGATGGTCTTTATTATGCCCTCGGGGCTGACTCCCCGAAGGAGCACCGCTTTGCTGCCCGATACAAGGCTTCCAAACCAGTGCATCTTCGCGCCCGTGTGGTAAAGAGGGGGGATACAAAGGAAGTTGTCTTCCCTGGTTTGCTTGTGGTGGTCGGCTTCGGCGAGGGCGGCGGTCATAAGGCTGCGGTGCGCGTGCAGTATCGCCTTGGGAAAGCCCGTCGTACCCGAAGAAAAGTAGATGACCGCGTCCTGCTCGTCTGTGAGCTTGATGCTGGGCGCAACGGAGGAGCAGCACGCCGTCAGGCAGTAATAACTCTCTGAAAATCTCGGTCTGCCGTGCCCCACAAACAGCTTGATTTTGACGTTGGGCATGTCGTCTTTGATGGCGTCTACGCGCTCGGTGAATTCCGGACCGAACACCAGCACGTCGCATTCCGCCAGCTCGAGGCAGTACTTTATCTCGTCGGACGTGTAGCGGTAGTTCAGCGGCACAGCGATTGCTCCCGTCTTGAGTATGCCGAAGTAAATGGGCAGCCATTCAAGGCAGTTCATCAGCAGTATCGCGACCTTGTGACCTTCCCGCAAGCCCCGATCGAGCAGAAAGTTGGCGAAGCGATTGGCCTTGTCGTCAAACTCGCGCCAGGTCATCTCGCGCCTGTACTTCATGGTGGGATCCGTTTCGACCAGCTCGTAATCCTTCCAGCTAGCCTTGCTCTCTGTAATCTCAGGGTTGATTTCGACAAGACTAATCTCGTCCCCGTACAAGCGGGCATTGCGGGCGAGAATTTCTGTGATAGGCATTTCTCTTTTCTCCTTAGTAATGGTTGTTCACAAAATCCAAATAAAAACCGTCCTCTGAATAACCCAGAGGACGGAATAATTCCGCGGTACCACCTCAGTTTGCAAGCGCCTCGCGGCGATTGCCTCATATGAGTGCAATTACACTCTCGCACTGTAACGGGCGCACCCGGCAAAGCCTACGCAGGAAAAATCCCTTCAGCCAGCGACTCCCGGAATGTATTCGGAACACTGCGTATTTGCGCCTCTCACCTGCCGGCAACTCTCTATAAACCGCAAATGACCCTACTTGTTTCCCATCTTCATCGTTATTGCAATATTATAGCCCGGCGGGAAAAAAGTCAACAACAAACGAAGATTTAATATTTCCCCAAGCAAAAAGGGGAAGCGCGCTTTCTTGCGGCGTCCCCTTTGCTGTGCGTCGTTATTCGACGTCGTACCCCTGATCCTCTATCTCTTGCTTTACATCGCCCAGGGTGACCTTGGTTGGGTCGTACTCGACTGTAACCGTTCCGGCCTTCAGGTCGACGGCGACGCTTTCCACGCCGCCCAGCGCGCCAACTGCACCTTTGACCGCCTTTACGCAGTGCTCGCAGGACATTCCGCTCACTTTCAATACTGTTTTTTCCATTTTGGTACCTCCGTATGTTTAATAATGTGCTTATTTACTCCAGCTTACGCCAAATCAAAGGGCTTGAGCAGTTTCCACACCTTTAACGACTTTCCGTGCTCGTGCATTTCGACCTGAGAGTAAACCCACCCTTCGACGCTCTCGGGGTTCACGCCCGCGGCTATGAGCGGCTCGGGGTTCAGCGCAAACACGATGTCCTTATCCTGACTCTCGCCCGTCGCGGCGCTCATATCCAAGTCCTTCGCCCACTCGAAGGCGTTGCCGTCGCCCAAATCCAGAGTGTAGTGATCCATCGCCATGTGGTAGCTGACCGATTCTCGGTGTTCGCGGGCGATTTGTTCGTAAGCCGCCAGCGGCGTCGCTTCGCCTTCAACAGTCGCGTCATTTCCCAAATCTGCGCCCACAAGCAGCATTCCATCATTCACAGTGTAGTTTTCCGGAAGTTTGGCGGTGTCCAAACCCGCGTCTATAAAGGGCTGCGCGTCCAGCTCGAACAGCACGTCGTATTGTGTGTTGCCGTAGTTCTCACTCCAGATAAAGCGCGCTGTGCCGTCCGGCGCGAGAAGCGACCAGCCGCGGTTTGTATTTGCGGTCTGCACCTGATTTGGGACGGTTTGCAATATCTTCTCAAACGCCTCTATCGAACCTTCGCCTATAACGTCCAGCTTTCCTCCCGCCGTATCCAGTATGGCGAACAGGAGGGCGGCGATTGCTATGAGCACGACGATTATGGCAGCGATAATTTTCTTGTTGTCTTTCAAATCGTTCACCTTAGCTTTCTATACCGATGGCTTGAATCGCTTCAAGCGCAGCGCGTTAGTCAACACCGAGACCGAGCTCAGGCTCATAGCAGCCGCCGCAAACATCGGGTTTAACAGCGGTCCGCCGAAGAGGTGCAGCACGCCCGCTGCGATGGGTATACCGATTACGTTGTACCCGAACGCCCGGAACAGGTTCTGCTTGATGTTGCGTATTGTGCGCTTGCTCAGCTCGATGGCGGTCGGAACGTCCATCAGGTCGCTGCGCATGAGCACGATGTCTGCACTCTCCATGGCAACGTCTGTGCCCGAGCCTATGGCGATGCCCACATCCGCCTGGGCCAGGGCGGGCGCGTCGTTGATGCCGTCGCCCACCATAGCGACTATGCGCCCTTCGCCCTGCAGCTTTTTGACCTCGTTGGACTTATCCTGGGGCAGCACCTCGGCGAGTACCCTGTCTATCCCGACCTGTTTTGCTATGGCGGAGGCGGTCTTTTTGTTGTCGCCCGTTATCATCGCTACCTCGATGCCCATCTTGTGCAGCCTCTCGATAGCCCTTCTGCTGCTTTGCTTGACCACGTCCGCTACGGCGATTATTCCCGCAAGCTGCGAGTCGACCGCGACGTACATGGGCGTTTTGCCTTCCCCCGCCAGGCGGTCGGATTCGACCTCCAGCCCATTGAGGGACACGCCGCGTTCCTCCATCAGCTTGCGATTGCCCGCGAGTACGGTTTTGCCTGCCAGCTTCGCCTCGATGCCGCGACCGGTCAGCGAATTAAAGCCTTCTATCTTGAGCAGCTCGAGCCCCTTTTCTTCGGCGCCCGAAACGATTGCCTGACCGAGCGGGTGTTCGGAGCCTTTTTCTGCGGAAGCGGTGAGCCGCAGGAGTTCGTCTGCGTCCGTGCCGTTTGCGGCAATAATGTCGGTCACCGCGGGATTGCCTTCAGTTATGGTGCCCGTCTTGTCGAACACGATGGTCTGTATCTTGTGCGCTGTTTCCAGCGCTTCGCCGCCTTTAATCAGTATGCCGTTCTCCGCGCCTTTGCCCGTTCCGACCATTATTGCCGTAGGCGTCGCCAGTCCCAGCGCGCAGGGGCAGGCGATGACCAGCACCGAGATGAATATCGTCAGGGAGAACTCCAAGTCACCGCCTGTGCCTATGTACCATGCGATGCCCGCCACAAGCGCGATGACGAATACTATGGGCACAAAGTAACCCGAAACGACGTCCGCCAGCTTTGCAATCGGGGCTTTGCTGCCCTGGGCGTCCTCCACCAGCTTGATTATCTGGGCGAGGGCGGTGTCGCTGCCTATTTTTTCGGCGCGGAACTGCACCGTTCCCGTGGTGTTGATTGTTGCGGTGTATATCGCGTCGCCCGCCTTCTTGTCCACCGGCATGCTCTCGCCGGTCAACATGGACTCGTCGATGGAGGTGTGTCCTTCGACGATGGTGCCGTCCACAGGTATTTTAGAGCCGGGTTTGACGATGATTATGTCGCCTATTTGGACTTCGTCTATGGGGATTTCCTTTTCGACGCCATCAATCAATATTATGGCGGTTTTCGGCGCGAGCCCCATGAGCTTCTTAATTGCCTCGCTCGTGCGCCCTTTGGAGACGGCTTCCAGTGATTTGCCAAGCAGTATGAGGGCGATAATCACGCCCGCGGATTCAAAGTACAGGGATTCTACCGCCATGAAATTGCCTTTGGCAATTTGGAATACGTTGTAGACGCTGTACAGCACCGCCGCCGTCGTGCCTATCGCGATGAGCGAGTCCATATTAGGGCTGCGCTGCCAAATCGCCTTGTACCCGATTGTGTAGAACTTGTACCCAACGCATACTACGGGAATGACCAACAGCAGCTGTACCAGCGCGTAAACCAGGGGGTAGTTCATGGGCTCCAGCCACGCGGGGAAGGGCAGTTTAACGAAGGTAATCATCGGCGCCATCGCAATGTACAAAAGAGGGAGGGCGAACACAGCGGCGACTGTGAACTTCGTCCACATCGTCTTGATTTCCTTTTGCTTGCGCGCCCTGTCCTCGTCAGCGGCGTTGGTCTTGCTGATTTCCAGCGCTTTGTAGCCCGTCTTTTCGATGGCTTCGCGTATGGAGGAAAGCCGAAGCTTTTGCGGGTCATAAGTCACACTCGCCTTTTCGGTGGCGAGATTGACGGACGCGCTCTCTACGCCTTCGAGCTTTTTCAGTACTTTTTCGATGCGCTGGGCGCAGGCGGCGCAAGTCATGCCGCCGATGGGGATAATCGCGGTTTGATTGTCGCTCTTTTCCACTACCTCGTAGCCTATCTTTGAAACGGCAGCCTTGATGGCGTCAAGCCCTACCGCAGAGTTGTCGTACTCGACAAACAGCTTCTCGCTGGCAAGGTTCACTTGCGCCTTCGCAACGCCTGCGAGCTTGCCCACCGCTTTTTCAATTCGCTGGGCGCAAGCGGCGCAGGTCATGCCGCGTATGCTCAATACTTTGTTTTCCATGTTTTACCTCTCTATCTAGCCTGCCGGCATTCGCCTACGGTGATTTGCCTTCAAGCGTCAATTGCTCTAATATTATTTTACCCTAATAGGGTTCTTGAGCAAGTACGCACTATAATGTAATATACTATACAAATGGGTACTGTCGGTTTGGCGGCGCGCACTCTTTTGCTGATATTGCATAGAGTCTCCTTCGCGTGGGGCTTTTAGTAAAAAACATAATCCACAAGAACATTGTGCCACATTATTTCGCCTTTGCAAGTACGCACTAAAAAGTGGTATACTATCAGAAAGGATACTGATAAGGGAGGAACACAATGCTCAAAAATGCCGAATACCACTGCCCGGTCGATGCGACCATCGACATGATAGGCGGCAAGTACAAAGCTCTGATTCTCTGGCATTTGATAGATTCCACGCTCAGGTTTGGCGAACTTTCGAGGCTCATCCCCCGGGCGACGCCCAAGATGCTCACCCAGCAGCTCCGCGAGCTGGAGAATGACGAGCTTATTTCCCGAACGGTGTACCCCGTCGTTCCGCCTAAGGTGGAATACGCGCTGACCGACTTGGGCAAAAGCATACGACCTATTCTTAAAGCGATGTTTGACTGGGGCAAGGATTACCTCGAGCAAAACGGCATAGAGGTGAACTGCTCGATGACCGTCAATCGCGGCGAGGGGGCGCAATAATTGCGGCAACGCGCTCAAACTGCGGCAACAACTGTAAAAAAAGCATAAATACAATACGAAAAAGCCCGACCGACGCCGAGCTTTTTTCATATACAGGTACAGGGCGTTTTCAGAATAGCGGCAATGGACTGTGCGGGCGCTATCTGTCGTATGTAATCCGCCGGCGCTTTTGCAGTTCTTGATTGTCAAGAAGAATGGATAGCAGCGAATCCTAAACACCGCCAATTTATAACAGGGACAGCTATATATCATAAGTGCCACCCGTAGCAATGCTATTGGCGGCGTTGTTGCGCCCATACCCGAGCATTCAACCGGTTCATGCACAAAAAACCGTGCAAGTGTGTGTGCTATGATACAAGCACAAAGAAAGCAAATGAGGGAATGTGCATGAAGTATGAAATAGTTCGCGGCATAGCTCAAATCGGCGGCAGCATAATCGAGGTTTCGCACAACGGTACCAGGATTCTGCTGGACTGCGGCGCGCTGCTGCAAGAGATAGGCGCGGAGCAGACGAAAGACCCGTTCGATGTCGCGACACTCGGCGCGCCGGACGCGGTTTTCCTCAGCCATCACCACGGCGACCATTCAGGGCTTATTGACGAATTGCCGAATAGCGTGCCGGTTTACGCCTCCGAAGGTACGATTGCGGTGCTTAGAGCGGTGGGCGAGTTCATCGGCAAGCCGACTCGCCCCTTTATTCCCATCCAAAACGGCTTGCCCGTACAAGCGGGGGAGCTGCGCGTCACAGGCATACCCGTCGAGCACAGCGCCCACGATGCGATGATGCTGCTAGTCGAGGGTGGCGGCGAGCGGCTGCTTTATACGGGGGATTTCAAGCGCATCCCCGACTCGCTCGGCGCATTCCTTAAAGAGCCCGTCGACACCCTGATTACTGAAGGCACCATGCTCGACAGGGAGGCAGGGGAGTACCCTAACGAATCCGCGGTGCTAAAGGAGCTGGAGGGCGTTTTGCAGAGTACCCGAGGGCATTTGTTTGTACTGCAGTCCACCGCCAATGTTGGACGCATGCGCTCGGTGCTCGCGGCAAGGAACGCCGTATGCCCCGACCGACCGATACTGCACGATATTTTTGCCAAGTATCTGCTGGAGTCCATCGGCGAGGGGGAGCTTATCAACAAATACGCGTTTATGGCTTTTTACATGGAAGAGAACAAAGCAACGTCTTGTGTTGCGCGCTATTTCGATGAACTAAGCCAAAAGCGCAAGCTCAGCAGCTGTTCCTCCTTGCTCAAGCTAAAAGACGCCATAATCCTGATTCGCCCGATCATGCTGCCCATGCTTAAAAGCCTACGCGAAAGGGGCTTGCAGTTTGACAAGAGCGCCCTCGTATTCTCGATGTGGAAGGGCCATGAAGGCGCCCCCAAGTTCGCCGAGCTGCTCTCGTTTTTCGCATCCGAGGGAGTTGCGCCCAAGTACATTCACACCAGCGGTCACGCCGAGGAGGGGGAAGTCAGGCGACTGGTCGCGATGGTGAATGCGCGGCGCACCATACTCGTGCACAGCGACCTTGAAAGATTAGACGCGCCTAATGCGTTGATTGCACAATAATAGCGGGCTACACAAAAAGGTACACCTTCATCGGTGCGCCTTTTGTCGTTCCCCAATCCCACCCTCGCCCTGCGGTCAGCATCTCGGTATTGACAAAAACAAGCGCCGCTTCGGCCATGCCGAATTGGCTTCGGTACTGCTGTAACGGTGATGAGCGTTACATTGTCGCTGCGTCGCGCTCCGTTCCGCTTTTTTCGGTCGGCTCATTCTCAGCCGACGGAGATGATGCTCGCCCCGCAAGGGCTACTCCAAATGAAGTTGTGAAGGTTCTCGCAGCTACTAGAGCAATTCTGTTGTCCAGTTGAGCATCTGGATGCTCGTGTCCAGCTCGCGCAGCTTTTTGGCATTCCAGTCGGTGCGCTTGCGAATCACCGCAACGTCCATCGTGCTCACGAACTTGATTTCCTTGAGCGAATAGCGGTCGGTCTTGCTGCTGGCGCTCGAGAGGAACCCGCGCAGTATCGAATTCTTCAAGGCGAGGGCGTCTCTGCGGGCGATCATGTCCATGATGGAGATGCCGTCGCCATCCACCGTTTCGCAGTTGGTGCGGTTGATGCGCCGTATGAGCGTCTCCAGCGCTTCGCTCGCGCTTTCTAGCTCGCCAAGCAACGTCGCGGGCTTCTCTGAGGGATTGTCGCCCTCCTGCACCCTTGCGTTGAGGTTGAGCCGCTCGGATAGCTGCGATATGAACTTTCTGATGTCAGCGCGCAGGTTGAGCGCCTCTGCGAGCTTCATGGGCTGGTAGGCGCTTGTCGCAGAGTAGGTGAACTCCTCGCGGTCAAAGCTGTCGGTATCGTCGTATTTAGACATTTGGCAACCCCCTTTATGTAATTTGCATATAGACTGGGCGTTGGAGGCGGGAATAGCGGTAATAAAGGTTATGGCATTATGACGGTTTATTTGATGGGGCGGATGTGGCTGACGCGCTACCGCCGAATAGGTCTATTAAAACACAGGGGGTGCACGGTTTTTGGGGCAACGATAATAATGCGAAGTGTGGTCATGATTTACGGTTTGTTCTTTGAGATTTCAGTCTTTCGGCTTCCTCTATAAATTGGCCGTAGGTCAGTAAAGCGCTGTCTTGTATAATGACTGAATCACAGGAGTCAGCTAGTATGAAGCGAACATTGCTTTCACCATTTGGATTTGACTGAATTACCATTTCCTCTGCTCGGTTAATAAGATAACCTGAAATATCTTTCTTAGCTTCATCAAGTGTGCATAAAAATAATATCATTGGTTTTATCGTAACCTTGCATTGCTCATAGTCTATTTCCTCTACGCCATCTGGCAAGCAGTTATCTATGAGTTTGAGTTTATGCATCATATTGAAGCGTGCGAAGAGGCTTTTCAATACTATGATTTCTTGTTCCGACCGTGTGTCGAATGTATTGGTAGTGGCAAACTTGCTCATATCATTGTAATGGCTTGCCATACTGCTATTCCCATTTTGCAAGCCTGATTCTGTGCACTTGTATTCGATGAAAGCTAGTGTAACGTCCGGATACCGGTAAGCGTCGATGGCGACGAGATCCATCTTTGCGTTTTTGTCAGGGGCTTTTAGATGTATTGATGATTCCATATCGAACACGACGTAATTCGAACCATTCTTTGATGAATTATGCCTCTGAGCGATTCTCTGCTCGCAACGCCTTTCGCGATTGCTCTTGGTGCTTTCTCCATTGAAGGTTTTTCCGTCGCTCCATCTCTCCATTCCAGCTTTAATAGCTTTGCGCGATTCGGGTTCGACAAGCAGATCAACCTTGTCGCTTTCTTTTAAGCTGCGCGCCGATGAAACTCGAGTAGCGAAATCCGGCTCAAAATATTTATCATATTCTTTATCTAATAGCGTTACTTGGAAGTTGCTCTGAACGGGAGGAATTTCAGCCATGCATCCGCCATAAGCATAGGCGCGCAACTTAGTATTCTGAATATTGTTTTCGGCTTTAATCTCTGTGCTTGCGCAGATGAATACGTCGGGGTCGCCCCTTAGCGCCTCAAATGCTTTGGATGCTTGTTCTGACATGAGTTTTGGCATGTTCTACCCATCATACCTCTCCATCATATTTTTTATATCAGCCACAACCTGCTCGCGCAGGTCCTTGGGCTCGAGTACTTCGCAATTCGGACCGAATTGCAGCGCGAAGAAGCGCATACCCTCCGCCGCCGCTTTGACACGAACGTGCATAAAGCCGCCGCCACTCGCCGTCATGCTTGCCGCGGAGCCGAACGCGTCGAACACCGCCCCCGCAAGAGCGCGCGGCATCTTCAGCAGAACGGGCACTGCCTTGCCGCCGTACATGTGCGGGTGCTCACGCACATAAATGGCCGCGTCGACATCCAGCCGCTCGCGCAGCTCGCAGTCGCCTTCTATTTGTGTACCGCAAACGACCATGTCCGTCATTCTGTCCAGCCGAAAGTGCGCCAGATTGTACCCCCCGAACTCGTGTGCTACGAGGTAATACTGGGAATTCGTGCAGAACATTCGAAGGGGCAGCAGCTCACGCATGCCGCCCTCAAGGGGTTGAAGTTTGCCGTCGCAGTCCATCTGATTGTAAGTGAAGCGCACGCGGCGGCAGCTGCCGATGGCGTCGCCAAGGAATTGCATGTTTGCAGAGATGGCACGGTTGTTCTGGTGCGGCCACTCGCGAAGCGCGCTGACGTGGTCCATACCGCTCACAAAATGCCTGTTGCCAAGCTTCTTCAGCTTGTTGATTAGCTCCTTCGCGTAATTCTCGGGCAGGTATTTGGAGTTGAGCACGCCGTCAATCAGCCAGCGGATTTCCACATTGTCGAACTCCCGAGCCGAAAGGTACGCGCCCTGACGGTTCTCCTCGTAGGTGCTGATTTCAAAATTCAGGTCGCGCAGCACGCCTATGTTGCGGCTGACGGTGTTGCGGTTGGTCTCGATGCCGTAATCTTCTTTGAGCCTACGGAGGATTTCGCCCGAAGTCATGGGATGCTCGCCGTCCGAATAGTCCGTCAGCACTTGGAGGATGCACAAAAGCAACGCTTTTTTGCCGTCCAGCTTCGCGCCCGTATATGCGATTTCTCCTGTGATGTAAGCCAGAATAACCTCCGTGCCAAAAAACAGAACCGGACTGTTTGCTATGCAAATGCTTCGAACATGAGATGAGCCGGAACCGTTGCAGTTTCTTGTCCTTATGCTGTGGGGAGCTCGCGCGCGTTTTGCGCAGCATTCTGAGGGTGCTCTCGTGCGTCTGCTCACCGCTTGCTGCGGGAGTCGCGCTTTGCGATATTTGGGAAGTGATGTGAAATCGTTCGGGATGATTAGTTATAAGTATAATTTTGGAATTATTTGCATAATAGCACGTTAAAAGATGAATGTACACCGCCTGTTATAAAAATTCGCCGATTAAGATAAACTCTGCTCTCAATCGGCGATAAAAAACTATATTCTTGCAACGCTACAGATTTTTAACATTAAGTGCTCTAAAAGCATTTAGAACTGCGATGATGGTTACACCTACATCTGCAAATATCGCTGCCCACATAGTAGCTATTCCAAAAGCACTCAAAATAAGAACAATTATTTTTATCCCAATTGAAAATACTGTGTTTTGGGATGCAATCTTTAGTGTTTTTTTAGAAATCTTAATTGCAGTAGCAATTTTTGATGGTTCATCGGTCATAATTACAATGTCAGCGGCTTCTATGGCAGCATCAGAACCTAAACCACCCATTGCTATTCCGACATCTGCACGGGCTAATACAGGCGCGTCATTGATTCCGTCACCAACGAAAGCAAGTTTACCCTTTTTAGATTTCTGTGATAATAATTCCTCTACCTTTTCAACCTTGTCTCCTGGAAGCAATTCAGAGTAAACCTTATCTAATCCAAGCTGCTTAGCAACCTTGGAGCCGACATTTTTTGCATCACCTGTCAACATAACAGTTTGCTTAATATTTGCTTCCTTAAGCTCCTTAATTGCACGAGCTGAATCTTCTTTAACTTCATCTGCAATAACGATATAACCTGCATACTGGTTGTCAATTCCAACGTGCACAGCAGTTCCGACAACTTCACCCTCATAGTAAGGTATATTCAGCTTTTTCATGAGCTTAATATTACCCGCTGCAACCTTTTTCCCATCAACTGTTGCAATGACGCCATGGCCCGAAATCTCTTCTACATCCGAAATGCGGCCATTGTCAATTTCCTTGCCATATGCTTGTTTTAAGGAATTGGAAATGGGGTGGTTTGAGTAACTTTCTGCATATGAAGTTAACTCTAATAACTCTTCCTTGGAAACTCCTTCTGGATGAACTTCTTGTACGTTAAATACACCCTTTGTAAGTGTTCCGGTTTTATCGAATACAATTATTTCAGTTTCTGCTAATGCCTCTAAATAGTTACTGCCTTTTACCAGGATACCCTTTCTGGATGCTCCGCCTATTCCACCGAAGAAACTTAAAGGAATAGAAACTACAAGGGCACATGGACAAGAAACTACCAAGAAGGTTAATGCTCTGTATACCCAATCGCTAAAGGTAGCCCCAGCTACAACAAGAGGCGGAATAATAGCAAGCAAAACTGCTAAAATTACAACAATTGGAGTATAATATCTTGCAAACTTAGTGATGAATTGTTCTGAGTGGGATTTTTTACTGCTTGCATTTTCAACTAAATCAAGAATCTTGCTTACTGTAGATTCTCCATATTCCTTTGTAACTTCTGCAGTAATAACTCCATTGACGTTGATGCATCCGCTCAGGATTTCATGCCCCACTTCTACCTCACGCGGAACAGACTCGCCAGTAAGCGCCGATGTATCAACCATTGAATTCCCCTCGATTACCTTGCCATCAAGCGGAATTCTTTCCCCCGGTTTAATTACAATAATATCGCCAATCTGCACTTCATCAGGGTCAATTTTTATAACTTCATCGCCTCTTTTAACATTGGCATAATCCGGCCGTATGTCCATAGCGTCTGCAATTGACCTTCTTGACTTATCAACCGCATAACTTTGAAACAGCTCACCAACTTGATAAAACAGCATAACGGCAATACCTTCCGGATATTCACCAATAAGCATTGCACCAATAGTAGCAATGGACATTAAAAAGTTTTCGTCAAAAACTTTACCTCTGAAAATATTTCTAACGGCTCTTTTTACAATATCTCCACCTACAATTATGTAGGAGATTAGGTACAGAGCAATATTCAACCACTCCGCATTTATATCAATCAATATGGCCGCAATAAAGAATACTGCACCAATAATTATTCTCCAAAGACGTTGTTTCACGTGCTTGCACATCCTTTATGCTTTTTTCATAACAGTGTCAGGTTCAAATCTCTTTACGATTTTTTCTGCCTCCTGCGTAATTGCGGGCATCTTATCATCTTCGCCCTCGATAACGAGCTTTTGAGTCATAAAGTTGACTGTCGCTTCTTTTACACCGTCAAGCTTATTTACCGCATGCTCAATTTTTGCCGCACAATCTGCACAATCTAATCCTTTTAATATAAATTTCTTTTTCATAACGTCCATCCTTCTAAATATTATTTATTCCAATTTTTCATGGAGCATTTTCTGCCAAATTTGACTATCTGTTATATGACCGGTTTATTTCATCACTCGTTGATATGAATCAAACCTTGGTCAAATATTTGCCTTACATGTTCATCGACTAAGGAATAATATACTACCTTGCCTTCTTTTCTGCTTTTTACTAAGTTAGCCTGCTTTAAGACTCTCAGCTGATGGGAAATTGCTGATTGTGTCATGTTAAGCAATACAGCGATATCACAAACACACATTTCTGCTTCATCAAGAGCCCATAGTATCTTGATTCGCGTTGAATCTCCAAATACTTTAAATATTTCTGCCAAGTCATAGAGAATTTCCTCGTCTGGCATTTTCTCTCGGACTCGATTTACAGTCTCCTCATGTATTACAGTACAGTCGCATTTTTCAACCGGTTGGATTTTACGTGCCATATTATCACCCCCTGCCTGTCAATCCATTGAACGATTGAGCAAGTGTTCATGCGTGTATTATACTGCCTTCTCCATAAGACGTCAATAGACACTTGAACAATTATTCAGATGAATATTATTAGCACTCATTTTCAAGTACGAACCGTGGGAAAATTGTGCAGTTAGGTGTTATACTGAATTAAATTGCTTTGAAATGCGGATGTTGCGAAAGCCGCTTCAAAAACCGCCGCGCAGGAATCCTCGAGGCTGACGAGTGCCGTTGCCGCCGCATTTACCCGCGGCGCTTTGGATGCCGCCAAGGAGATTGCAAAGGACAACGAGTTGAGCTGAATAACGCTCGAATTTCACTAATAATATATTGATTTTCTAATATATTGATTTTCTAAGATAGATGCAGTATCATACAAATGGTTGATACTGCATCTATCTTTTGGGGCTTCGGGGGGGGTAATAGAATGGATAGTACAAAACGCCAGATAACGAAAATTGCTCGTGAAGTAAGCAAGTTCACAACACGTATGTTGAAGACTGATGGAATAGGGACAGCTGAATATGACTTTATCCATACAGTGCGGAAAAATCCTGGAATAACACAAGCAAAGATTCGGGAAATTCTGAGTCTTGACAAGGGTGCCGCCGCCCGCCGTGCTGCAAGCCTTGAAGCGAAAGGATACCTTTTCAGAAAGCCGAATCCGTCTGATGCACGCAGTCAACTGCTCTATGCTACAGAATTAGCCGATACATTAAAAAATTCCAAAGCTTCTGTTGAGGCTCTGTATTATGAATGGCTGGAGGAGGCGCTTACCCCTCAGGACAATGCGGAATTCTGCCGTATTCTCGAAATACTTTACACTCGTTCAAAGACCGAAAGCAAGGCGGGTTTCCCACATCTGACGGAACGTTTTCTGAAGGGGAATACCCAAAATGAATAAAAACAAGCCGATAAAAAATGTGGAACACCCTGACCGCCTTCTGTCCTATTTCAAGTTAGAGCGGTGGACGCTGGTTTTAGTCAGCATTTCGGGCATTGTTTATAATATCGGGATGACCGCAGGTCCTTATTTTGAGGGACGGTTGGCACAACGTCTTGTGGATATTATGAGAGGAACTCAAACTTCAGCTGCGATGGTTTCCTTGGCGATAACCTATCTTGCTGTTATCCTTGTCGTACAGCTTATGCGCTGTTTCAAAAGATATTTTGTGCGCAGGTTTGCTAACAATACCAGCCGGAACATGAGACATATGCTGTATAACAGCTTGGTAAATATGAACCGAGATGAGCTTGAGCGTGAAAACATCGGAACCGTAATGACAAAAGCGGTGTCTGATGTGGATGCCTGCGTGGAAGGTATGCGGAAATTCACGACGGAGGTTTTTGACACCGGCGTGGTGCTTATCGCATATGCCGTTATGCTCTTTATTTATGACTGGCGCTTGACTTTGATTTCCTGCGCATTTATACCAGTCGCTTATCTTATTGCGGCACGGTTGAAATCGCCTATAACCCGTTATAATTCCGAATACAAAAAAAGCGCCGGAAGACTGAACAGCGCAACAATGGATCGTGTCTCAAACGCCATGACATATCGTGTATACGGCCGCGAACCCAATCGTGACACAGCATACGAGACCCATCTGAAGGATTATGAAAAACGTGCGGTGGCGGCCAATCTGTGGGAAAACACTATGCAGCCGATTTATAATATCGTTTCTATGTGCGGTGCGGTTCTGATTATTTACTTTGGCGCTAAAAATGTGCTGGGAACCGGATGGATAAGTTGGGATATCGCCGCGTTCACAACCTTCCTTTCCTGCTTTACAAAAATGGCACTAAAGTCCTCAAAAGCGGCAAAGCTTTTTAACGCTGTACAAAAAGCTCAGGTTTCATGGATGAGGATTAAACCGCTTATGAAGGCTTATGTGGAGCCGGATACGACTTCCGACATAGATTTTTCGCAGCGCACAGAGCTTGAGGTGTCCCGGGTGTCACTTCGCTGGCCGGGCGGTCCGCAGGTACTGAAAGACATTTCGTTTTCAGCTCATCCCGGTCAAATCATCGGAGTAACCGGGGCGGTTGCAAGCGGTAAATCCACACTTGGAAAGGCATTTATCGGAGAGGTACCGTATGAGGGAAGCATCCGTGTGAATGGGCGTGAGTTGTCCTCGCTCAGCGAATATGAACGAAGCAGGCTGATTACATACATGGGACATCAACCCGAACTGATGAGCGACAGTATCGGGGAAAATATTAGGCTTGGAAGACAACAAGATATAACCTCCTGTCTTAGAACCGTTTGTTTTGACGAGGAAGTGAAGCAGATGCCACAGGGAGCCGCTACGCCGGTGGGCGATGGCGGCATACGGTTATCGGGCGGTCAGCAGGCGCGGACAGCCCTTGCGCGCACTCTGTTTAATGCGCAAAATATTCTGATTTTAGACGATCCCTTTTCTGCGGTGGACCGTTATACGGAGCAGAGTATCGTCGAAAATCTGCGTGCACTGTCAGAGGATAAAATTGTACTTCTGTTTTCGCATAGGCTTTATCTGTTCCCGACTTTTGATAGAGTGCTGTTTTTAGACAACGGTACAGGCATTTTTTTAGGTCATGATGAGTTAATACGCTCAAATGCCGCTTATGCGGAATTGTACCATGCGCAAGCGGGGGGTGAATCACATGAAAACTAAAAACAATCTCGGCATCATTCTGCGCAGGACTATTTCTGCTTCAAAGCTTATGACCGGGTTGACCGGAATTATCATAATAGGTGCAATTATAACGGCGCTTTTTCTGCCGCTGATTCTTGAACGCGTTATAAACACTCTTATCGCCGGACAGCAGCTGCCATTCAATCTCGCGCTTTTATACTTTGGTTTTCTCGCTCTCTCGGGACTTCTGGAAGCCGGGCAGAACGTAATGATTACTGTGTTCGGCCAGAGAATCACCCACGGTCTGCGCAGCGAAATGTGCGCAAAACTGCACCGTCTGCCCACTTCCTACTTTACACGCAACGAACCCGGTAAAATTACCTCGCGGTTTGTCAATGATGTGGATGTTGTCGATTCGCTTTTCACCAATGGCATTATCAGCATGTTCGTCGACACTTGTAAGGTAGTCAGTATATTGGCGGTTATTTTTTACAAAAGCAGGGGACTGGGGCTGATTATGATATTGGTCACGCCTATTTTGTTTGCAATGACGCGTCTGTTTCAGAAAAAGATGCTGAAAGCACAGCTTGAGAACCGTGTTGCTATAGGCAAGGTGAATAACCATCTGCCGGAAACAATCCGCAATATCCGCATGATTCAAACATTGTCCCGGCAAAAATATATGGAGCAAAAGTACGACGACTATATTCAGGAAAGTTATAGCGCTATGGACAAATCAAATATATACGATTCTATATATTCCCCCATCGTTATTTTTATTGGCTCGTGTGTTATAGCGGTAATGATGGTTTGTTCCTCTTTGGGCGGTCAGGTACAGCAGTTTTTCGGCATAACCGTCGGTACCGCGGTGGCGATGATAGCCTATGTCGGCAAGGTGTTCAAACCGCTGGAAAGCATCGGCATGGAAATTCAAAATATTCAGTCCGCTGTTGCCGGAGTCAAGAGAATCAACGAGTTTTTACGCGAACCCGAACGCGAGGAAACGGATGCCGCTGCCTTAGAGAAAATGCCGGAATTAAAAAATAATCCATGTATCCGTTTTGATCATGTCGGCTTTGGCTATGACAATGAGAGCATTGTTTTAAACGATCTGTCGCTTACCGTGGACGACGGCGAAAATGTTACGTTTATCGGTAGAACGGGAGCCGGAAAGAGCACAATATTCCGTTTGTTGCTGGGTTTATATGAACCCGACCGAGGACGTGTGCTTGTGTATGGCGTGGACGCAGCGAAGATACCGGATGTTCAGAAACGGAACCTCTTTGGGTATGTGGAACAGTCATTTTCTCCGGTGCCGGGGAAAATGACTGTTCCACAT
>ENA-UOOM01001783-UOOM01001783.1-fermentation-metagenome-genome-assembly--contig:-NODE-1783-length-19659-cov-178.964395_pt1 | contig 19659 bp, 13 predicted proteins | sample MGYA00245781_ERZ724031 | MGnify/ENA primary metagenome ERZ724031 (study PRJEB28704, sample SAMN03018317) | fermentation metagenome | biome: anthropogenic terrestrial biome; feature: soil... | reverse complement strand
TGAAAAATCATTTCATTTCCTTCTCATTTTGTTCTTGACATATTACCAAATTGCTAAATCTATTTATTTAAATTTTTATAAATAACATTTCCTAAAGTTTCTATTACCTGCACAATGATAATAAGTAAGATAACCGTATAAATCATTATGTTATTTTGAAATCTATATAATCCATAGTTCATTGCAACACTTCCAAGTCCCCCTGCCCCAATAGCACCTGCCATAGCAGAATAACCAATTAAATTTACAATTGTAAGCGTAATCCCTTTTACAATTGAAGGCAGTGCTTCTTTAACCATTACCTTGAAAAGTATCTGCATTGTATTTGCCCCAAAGGATTTCGCCGCTTCTATAAGGCCGCTGTCAACCTCTCTTAATGCCGATTCAATTACTCTTGCTGCAAAAGGAGCTGCAGCAAAGGTTAATGGAACAATAGCTGCCTTAACCCCAATGCTCTTTCCTACAATAAATTTAGTAAGGGGTATAATGGCAATCATAAGTATAACAAAAGGAACGGATCTTAAAATATTAATAATAAAATCAAGTATTCTATAAATTACTTTATTAGGCTTAAGTCCACTATCACAGGTTACCGTCAGCACAATGGCAAGAATAAAACCAATTATTATAGCAAATAGTGCAGAGTAAAAAACCATATATAGTGTTTCATTAATTGCAGGTAAAAGTATCTTATTAAATATCATTTTCTACTACCTCCCAGCAGATATTTTTTTTAACTAAATAATTACATATTTTATCCTTATCACTTTCCTCTGCATTAATAATCAAGCTCCCTAAAACCTCCTGCCTGAAATTTTCAATTTTCCCCCAAACTATTGAAAAATCAATATTAAGCTCCCTTGCCATAGAAGTTATAATTGAGTTTCCGCTTAAATTTCCCGGAAAAAGTATTCTAATATTTACCCCTGTTTTAGGAACTATTTCATCACTGCTTAAAAGTTTTTTTAGCTCCTTATCAGGATTTAAAAATAAATCTGCTACACGTCCCGAACTTTTTATTACTCCATCGTCAAGGAGGATAATCCTTTCACATACTTCTTTTATGACCTCCATCTGATGGGTAACTATAACAATAGTTATATTGAACTTTTCATTTATTTCTTTAAGAAGCTGTAAAATAGATTTTGTAGTTTCAGGGTCAAGGGCAGATGTTGCTTCATCGCAAAGAAGGATTTTAGGTTCTAAAGTTAGTGCCCTTGCAATGGCAACTCTTTGTTTTTGACCGCCGCTTAATTCCTTTGGCTTACTCTTCTTTTTATCTTTAAGACCAACTAAATTCAAAAGCTCATTTACCTTTTTTTCAATATATGATTTGTCCTTTCCCCAAATTTCAAGAGGCAGCGCTACATTCCCATAAACATCTCTTCTGGATAAAAGATTAAAGCTTTGAAAAATCATTCCCATATCTTTTCTAAGTTCTCTAAGATCCCTGGGATTTAAATCTTTAACCTCCTTTCCCATAACCTTTATGCTCCCATCATCATAACTTTCAAGTCCATTTAAGCACCTTAAAAGTGTTGATTTTCCAGCACCGCTATGGCCTATTATTCCAAATACTTCTCCTTCATCAATGTTAAAACTAACATTTTGAAGAACTTTAACATCATCAAAACTTTTACTAACATTATTGATTTCAATCAATTTTGTCCCTCCCTAATTTGCAATTTAGATTTAATACACCGCTGCAATAACAAAAGCCTGAGGATAACCTCAGGCTTTAACCCGTACCTATCCTCATCTTTCGGCTTTGCCGCAGGATTTGGCACCTTATACTGCAAATGAGCAATATTGGTTGCCGGGTTTCATCGGGCCAGTCCCTCCACCTCTCTTGATAAGATAACCTATTAAATTTAAATAATATCCAAAAAAATAAGCCTAAGGACAACCTTAGGCTTTTTACCTGTATTTATCCTCATCTCCCAGCTTTCGCTGCAGGATTTGGCACCTTATACTGCAAATGAGCAATATTGGTTGCCGGGTTTCATTGGGCCAGTCCCTCCACCTCTCTCGATAAGCTTATTTAATTTTTATAACGTTAAAACATATTATAGTAACATCCTAAATGGTTGTCAATAATTTTTTAAAAATATTAATCTATCTTTGCGCTTATTCTGCTGTTGGTTTTTTCAATAATTTCGTCAGGATACCCAAGATATTTCATTATTTTAACTGCATTTTTGTTTTTTGATACACCTTCCCGTATTTTATAATCAAAATTTAATTCAGTTTCACTTATATTTTCAGTGAAATAGTAATACTTATATTCATTACCAACCAAATCTACCAGCTCTAAATCATGGGTTGCTACTATTACAACTGCATTATGTTTTACAAGATATCTTAAAATCTCAGCTGAAGCTGCTATCCTCTCTACAGAATTGGTTCCTCTAAATATTTCATCAATCATACAAAATACAGGTATTGGTTCTCCTGAAGCATTAATGATTTTAAGAAGAGCTTCTGCTTCCGCTAAGTAATAGCTCTTGCCTCCTATAATATTATCAGCACTACTTATGGATGTCATAATTCTAAAAATGCTGCCTTTATATGCCTTTGAAAGGCACGTGCAAATAGTTTGTGCAAATAAAATATTTACTCCTACTGTCCTTAAATAAGTAGATTTTCCAGACATATTTGCTCCTGTTATTATTATCCCATCCCCATTTACACTTATGGAATTTGGAACAGCATTTTCAATAAGTGGATTTACAGCATCATTAATATTTATATATGCTCCATCATCAATAAATTCAGGTTCTACATAATTATCTATTCCTGACCTGAAAGAAGCAATTGAAAGTAAAGCATCAATTTCACCTATTTTTATATATAATTCCCTTAAATCCTTTTTATTTTTTTCTATACTGCCCACTGCTCTATAAAAGTTCCTAACTTGAACAAGAAAAAATACATTAACGTACTCTCTGATAGGATCTATAGTCCCACCGCCTGTTGATAATGCCCCTCCTTTTTTATCAATATCCTTGCATTTTAAATAAGTTTTCTCAAATATATCAGCATACTCCCCAAATCCATTTTCCCTTAATTCTTTTGACATTATTTTAGATACTTTAATGATTTTTGATAGATATTTTATAGAGGAGATATCCACATTAATTTTCTGATCAGCACTATAATGAATGAAAAGATTTATAAAGAAAACTGGCATAATAAACATAAAAACTGCTTTAAACCCTAAAAAAGCTATTGAAATTATCGAAGCCACCGCAAGTAAAGCCATAATGTCATATAAAAATGCATAGGTTGGCCTTTCTGGCAAAGAGCTCCCGAAAATTAAAGGCAAGGTCATGTTTCCTTTCTGCTTTCCTATAATCAGCAGATTGCTTTGAACCTTTCCCCTAAAATCATCATCCTTTTGAAGTTTATTAATAAGTTCTTTCCTATGAATAATCTTTGGAATTTTTATAAAAGGGCTTCTAAGAAGCAGATATAAAGCTTCTTCTCCTGGTGTTGTAATTGTTCTATCAATAATAGGGTAAATTTCATCCATAGTTAAATCGTTCCATGTTTGATCATCAATATAAAATTTATCCTTATCATCTTTTTCAACTGAATCAAATAATCTTTTTATAAGCCTCATTTGCCTCTTTTTTTTAACTTTTTTGCCCCATTTTTTCTTAAGCTCATCTACTTCATTTAAATACTTAAATTTAGAATGAAAATGATAAGCAATTAATCCAAGGGGTATAGATATAGCAAATCCATAATAATATATCTTATTTACATTGTTTCCAAAATAAAAAGATACATAAGATAAAATTATAAATGCAGTTAGGCATACCGCGTATAATGTTTTGTACATTAGCTTAGTATTCTTTTCCATAAGTACTCTCCTTATTTATTTAAATATGTTTAATTATAATTTATTTCTTATATTTAATCAAAGAAAATCAAACAATAATATTGTATAATTAATTACATATAATTTATTTATCCATAATGGAGTTGAGAAAATGATTAATGTAATGATAAGGATGATAAACAATCTCGGATATGTTGTGCTTATAGTTTTTATAATTACAAGGTTAAAATATTTTAAAAAAATAGTTCGAAAAGATAAATTTACCAAAAAAGATAAGCTTATTCTTTCCATAATATTTGGAGCATTTGGAATTATCGGTACCTATATGGGCACCAATGTAAATGGTGCTATTGCAAATACAAGAATAATTGGTGTTATGGCTGGAGGAATTCTCTGCGGACCTGAAATTGGAATCTTTGCAGGTCTAATTGCGGGAATTCACAGATTTTTAATTGATATAAATGGCATAACTTCAGTCCCCTGTGCTATAACCACAATTATATCAGGTTTTGCTGCAGGATATGTGTATAAAATTTCAAGCAACGGCAATAACAGTAAATGGAAGTTTGGTCTATGGTCTGGTATAATAATGGAAAGCCTTGAAATGCTTCTTATTCTTTTAATATCAAAACCCTATGAGAGAGCCCTTACAATAGTTAAAAGCATCTATATCCCGATGAGCTTTACAAATGCTTTAGGTATAGCAATACTCATAATATTAGTTGAAAATACCTTTGAAGAAAATGAAGCAATTGCAGCAAAGCAGGCAAAGCTCTCCTTGGAAATAGCTAATAAAACTCTTCCACTTTTTAGAGAAATAAATAAAGATTCTTTAAGAGAAGTTTGCACAATAATAAAAGAATCCATTGGAGCAGATGCAGTCTCTATAACAGATAAAGAGTATGTTGCTGCTCATGTAGGTCTTGGAGATGATCACCATATTCCCGGGGAAAAAATTGCAACAAAATCTACAAAAAAGGTACTAAATGAAGGCATTATATTATCAATAAATCATCCTGAACAAATAGAATGTAATTATGCGAACTGCCCTTTAAAATCTGCAATTATTTCCCCCTTAAAAGATGGTAAAGAAATAATAGGCACATTAAAAATATATTATGGTAAAGAAAATGCTGTGACTTTCAGCGTAGAAAGCCTTGCAGAAGGTTTATCTCAGATTATTTCCACTCAATTTGAAATAAGTAAGCTTGGCAAGCTTCAGGAAATGGCAAATAAGGCTGAAATAAAGGCACTTCAAGCACAGATAAATCCCCACTTCATGTTTAATGCATTAAATACTATTTCCTCTTTAATAAGAACAAATCCTGATAAAGCAAGGGAACTTATTGTAGATCTATCAACTTATCTTAGATATAATATAAGCCAAGGTCTAGCTCCTGTTGATTTATCCAAAGAACTTGAGCAGGTAAAGGCTTACGTTGAAATAGAAAAAGCAAGATTTGGAGATAAGCTTAATATGCTATATGATATAGATGAAGATATTAATATTAAAATACCATGTCTTATAATTCAGCCAATTGTTGAAAATGCCATAAAGCATGGAATTTTAGAAGGAACAGGCAAAGGAACAGTTAAATTAACTATAAATAAAATTGATGATAAAAATATTAATGTAATTGTTGAAGATAATGGGCAAGGAATTTCAGAAGATATTATAAAAAAAGTTTATGAAAATAAAATGGATGAAAATAAAATTGGCATATCAAATGTACACAATCGCTTAATTTACCTATATGGTGAAGGTCTAAAAATTCAGAGACTTAATATGGGAACTAGAATAACCTATAAAATTAAATCTTTGGGGTGATAAAATTGAACTGTATAATTGTTGATGATGAATATCCTGCAATAGAGGAGCTTAAATATTTCATTCAAAACTTCAGCAGTATGAAAATCTTGGGAGAATTTACAGATGGAATTGAAGCGCTTCAATTTCTTGACAAAAATTATGTTAATGCAGTCTTCCTTGATATTAATATGCCTAAAATCGATGGAATAGCCCTTGGAAGAATAATAGATAAGTTCAATAAAAAAATTAATATCGTATTCATTACAGCTTATAGAGAATATGCAGCTGAAGCCTTTGAAATAGAAGCTTTTGATTATTTACTAAAGCCTTTTTCAAAAGAAAGAATTATAAGTACACTAAATCGCCTTGAAAAGTCAGCCAGTGAAGAACCAACGGTAAATAGAATAGCATTATGGGAAAAGAATAAAATGGTTGTTATAGACATTAAAGATGTCACATATTGCGAAGCTAATGAAAGAGATACTATTGTTTATACTCAAAAAAATAAATATATTGCAAAGATGAGCATTTCAAAGTTTTATAAAAAACTCCCATCAGATATTTTCTTTAAAACACATCGCTCTTATATTGTTAATATAAATGAAATTATAGAAATAATTCCATGGTTTAATAGTACTTATATTGTTAAAGTTAAAGGATCAGATTTTGAAATACCTGTAAGCAGAAATAATATAAATGATTTTAAGCACATAATGTGCATTTAAATGCATATTATGTGCTTTTTCTGTTATCTCATGTATAAAATTAACTGAAAATATAGAAAACAACCTATAATTTAATTATCAAGTGATCCTTAGAAGAACTTTTAAGAATCATAGTTATCCGTTATTCTATGCCCAAATAAGGATGAGCATAGGATGGGGATGGCAGCCATTGATAAATTAATAGTTAGGAGGTATTATTCATGGTATCATTTTTTAGTTGTCTGGCACTCCTTATTATCGGATATTTTGTTTATGGCAAATTTGTTGAAAAAATCTTTGGTGCAGATGGAAATAAGACAACCCCTGCAATAAGACTTGAAGATGGTGTGGATTATATGCCGCTGCCTGTATGGAAAGCATTCCTTATTCAATTCTTAAATATCGCAGGATTAGGTCCAATTTTTGGTGCTATTGCCGGAGCACTTTGGGGCCCTGCAGCTTTTCTATGGATTGTTTTTGGCTCGATTTTTGCTGGTGGAGTACATGATTACTTCTCAGGTATGCTTTCTTTAAGACATGATGGTGCAAGTATACCAGAAGTAGTTGGAAAATACCTTGGGAATGGATTTAAACAATTTATGAGAGCTTTTTCAGTTGTTCTGCTTGTTTTAGTAGGTGTTGTATTTTTAACAGGACCTGCAGGACTTTTAGCAGGTATCACACCAAAAGCTTTAGATAAAACATTTTGGATTTATGTAATATTTATCTATTACATTCTTGCAACTATGCTGCCAATAGACAAGCTTATAGGAAAAATATATCCTGTATTTGGAATATGCCTTCTTATAATGGCTTTTGGAGTAGGTGGCGGCATAATTGTAGAAGGATATCATATTCCTGAAATAGTTCTTCAAAACCTTCACCCAGATGGACTTCCAATATGGCCGCTTATGTTTGTAACCATTGCCTGTGGTGCAATATCAGGCTTCCATTCAACTCAATCACCAATTATAGCAAGATGTATTACTAATGAAAAGCAGGGAAGATTTGTATTCTATGGTGCAATGATAGCAGAAGGAATCGTAGCTTTAATTTGGGCAGCAGCTGCTATGGCTTTCTTTGGAAGCACAGGGGAACTTGGAAAGCAAATGGCTGCTCATGGAGGAGCAGCATGGGTTGTAAATACAATTTCAACTACTCTTCTTGGAAAAGTTGGAGGCATACTTGCAATCCTTGGTGTTGTAGCATGTCCTATAACTTCCGGTGATACGGCATTTAGAAGTGCAAGGCTTACAATTGCTGACTCCTTAAACTTTAAACAAGAACCAATAAAAAATAGATTGGCTATAAGTATCCCATTATTTATTGTTGGGTATATATTAACTAAAATAAACTTTGATGTTATATGGAGATATTTTGCTTGGTCAAACCAAACTCTTGCAATGTTAGTTCTTTGGACATCAGCAATGTATTTAGCTGTTAATAAAAAAATTCATTGGATTGCAACTATCCCAGCTACATTTATGACAGCAGTTTCAGTAACTTATATAATGGTTGCTAATGAAGGATTAAAACTTCCTGCAGCTATAGGATATCCAATAGGCATTGCAGCAGCAGCTATTGCATTTTCAATATTCATGGTACAAATGAAAAAGAAAACTAATTCAACTGCTTTTGAATTATAGTGTAAATAAAATATGCTGGAAAAGTGAATATCACTTTTTCAGCATATTTTTTATTTTTTTATTTCATTTTCTAAATTTCTATAGCATTTAAGCCCAAGAAGCGGATCAGCCATTTTAACTGCTCTTAGCACTGCTGTTTCAACTGCTTTTGCAGCTAAAAGCCCTACCACATTTATGTCAGCTTCAACTTTTCCCGTGGAAAGGGTAAAAATAGTATCACCATCTACCATTGAATGAGATGGTCTTATAGTTCTCCCATATCCATCTTGAGCCATAGATGCAACCTTAGTTGCTGATGCCTTATTAAGCAACGCATTTGTTGCTACAACTCCTATAGTTGTGTTCCCGCTAAATAAGTTCTTTTTATTATCAAACTGGGATATCATAAAATTTTCTGTATCAATAAAGGTTTCTCCATCATTATTTAATGCTCCTGCAATTATTTTCCCGCTTTTAGGATCAATTACATCTCCAAGGCAATTCACGATAGCTATGGCCCCCACTATCAGGTCATTGACTTTATAAGCAATACTTCCAAGACCGCCTTTCATTGCGTATTCCATTCCTCTAATTTTTCCAATAGTAGCACCGCATCCAGCACCAATACTTCCTTCATTGCATTTAAAATTGTTAGCATTTTCGCAGGCCTCATATCCCATTTTTTTATCTGGCCTTGCCTTATAGTCCCCAAAGGATAAATCAAATAAAACAGCTCCACACACTATTGGGACTTTTGTAACCCCTACATCAAATCCTATGCCTTTTCCTTCAAGATATTCCATTATCCCTGATGCTGCATCAAGTCCAAAAGAACTTCCGCCGCTTAAAAATACTGCATGAACTTTATCAACCAAATTCACAGGATTAAGCAAATCCGTTTCCCTTGTACCTGGAGCACCCCCTCTTACGTCCACTCCTGCACAAGCTCCTTCTTCGCATATAATAACTGTACACCCTGTCATACCTTTTAAATCCTCTGCATTTCCAACCTTAATACCCGGAATATCTGTAAACTTAACTGTTTCCATACAATTCACCTCATTATACAGTTCATATATTTATATTACCATTTTTATTTTTTTAGAACATCGGAGATAAGGAAAATATTTTTCTTATCTCTGCGGTGTATTAAATCCAAATTATAATTTACAAAAAATTATAACTTTTCCTTTAATTTGTTCATATCTTATTATATAATTATTAATAAATATCGGAAAGGTGGGATAGTATGAACAGCAGAAAATTTTTTGGAGCCCTGTTAGTTGCATTAGGAGTTGGGTATATATGTCAGCTGCTAAATATTTTTGATTTTTCAACCATAATAAGCACGTGGTGGCCTCTTATAATAATTATTATTGGATTCATGCAGCTATTTAAAAAATCCACTTCAAAAACTGGTGCAATAATACTCATAGCCATAGGTACTATTATACAACTCAATAAATTAGAAACAAATATCCACATAGGAGAATTTTTCTGGCCTGTAATATTAATACTTATAGGCTTAAAAGTTTTAATACCCCATTCAACTTTTAAAAATGCCAATGAAGTAACTGATGATATAATTGATTATTTTGTTGCTTTTTCAGGTATAAACGTTAAAAATTTTTCTTCCAATTTTAGAGGAGGCAGTATAACCGCATTATTTGGCGGTGGGGATATTGACCTTAGAAATGCAGTATTATCTAATGAAGGTGCTGTTATTGATGCCTTTGCAGCCTTTGGAGGTGTAGATATAAAAGTTCCAACGGATTGGAAAGTAGTAACAACAGGATTTCCTATCTTTGGTGGATTTGAAAATAAAACAAACACTTCTGCTACTTCTGCTGTTTTAAATACTTCTCAAGTTTTAAAAGTACGATGTACAGCTATTTTTGGCGGAATTGATATAAAGAATTAATTGAAATAATGGGCTGTCTCAAGATATTGTTTGATTTCAATATCTTGAAGCAGCCCTGAAATTTATTTATGGAAAAGGTGTTTAAGCCATGAAAAGAAGCCTTTACTATTTTCATCAGATACTTCCTTATCATCCTGTTTTTCAACCTGTGGAGTCTTAATTTCATCTGTTTTCATTATAAACTTAACAGTTCCATTCATGTCCTTTTCTATTCCAGTAAAAGTGCCATAATTATTTGATAGATTTATAAGAGCATCTTTTGTATCAATTATATTTTGAACATCAGAAAGCTTATTTACCATGTCTCCACTTTCTTTTGATGGTCCATTTGAACTAGCGGATTTTATCTTGTCATCTAACTCTTTTGAACCATCAGCAAGTTTATTTGCACCATCAAAAAGTTGTGATGTGCCTTTTGAAAGATCATTTAATCCACCATCAAATTTAGTTAATCCTTGTGAAAGTGCACTGCTCCCTATTTGAAGCTGTGAAAGCCCTTGAGTTACTTTAGTAGATCCATCAGCAAGCTTAGTTGAGTTTGTTTTAATCTGCTTAGCCCCTTCATTTAAACCCTTTGCACCAGTTTCAAGCTTCTTGGCGCCTTCATTTAATCCTTTACTGCCATCTTTAAGACCATCTGCTGCAGGTTTCAATGCTTTTGCACCTTCTGATAGCTGGCCTGCACCTGATGCAGCTTTTTTCTGATTCTCCTGAAGACTATTTAACCCTGTTGTAAGTTTATCAGAAGCTGACTGCATACCTTTAATTCCATTTTGGAGCTCATCAAGTCCTGCAATAAGCTGCTGACCTGAGTCCTTAAGTCCCATAAGACCTTCTTTTTGTTTTACAAGGCCTTCATACATCTTATCAGCTAAAGCTTTAACTACAGGAACTTTTTGAAGCTCTTCTGCAGCTTTTAAAAGCCCATCATTTCCTTTAATAAGAAGCTCCACAGCATTTAATTCTCTTTGTTTTCCTGCCTTTAACTTAGCTGCTGCCTGCAGTGATTTCCCTGCCCCTTCACTTAATTGTACTGTTCCATTTTTAATCTGTTCAGTTCCTGTAACAATGCCATTTAATCCACTAGAAAGTTCACCTGATTTTTCTGCTAATTCCCCTACTCCGCTGGCAGTTTTTTCTGCACCATTTGCAAAGTCATTAGCACCTTTTGAATAACCTTCTGCTCCCTTTCCAAATTCCTCTGCTGCCCCTGCAAGTTTTAATGTTCCATCTGTTAAAGCTAAAGTTCCATTTGAAACTGCACCCGAACCAACCTGGGCTTCTTTCAATCCATTATTTAATTTATCAGCGCCATTTTTTAGTTCCCCAGACGCTCCATGAAGCTTATCTGTCCCACTTTTTAGATTTCCAATATTATCAGCTAATACTCTATTACCGCTTGAAATCTTTCCTGTAGCATCGCTTAATTGTGAAGCTGCATCCTTTAATTTATTTATTCCATCAATAAGCTCATTTGCATTTTTGGCATTTTTAAATGCACCTACATCTGGAAGATCTGGTGTTGCAGTTATCATTATTGGTTTCATAGTAAATTTTTTAACATCCGCTGTAACCTCGAGATACTCTGGTAAATTTACTGCATCACTTTTTAAATTAAGGCTTTCTTTAAGCCCTGGAAAGCTAACAAAAGCTATTGCTTGATTATTCCCGTCAGAAGTAACTTCCCCAATGTTAGATTTTACATTTGAAAAAGTATCTACAGGAAGATTTAATACAGATACTACTGTAAATGGTGTATAAACAAATTTTTCTTTACCATTTACATCTACTTTCCTTTTATCTTTATTTTTAACCTCAAGCCTTATTTTAATTTTTCCTGATTTTCCTACTATATCCTCAGGTGCAACTTCCTTATCATCAAGAAAATATCTTACGCTTACCTCAATAGGAAGTTTCTTATCCGTTGTCCCTTGATAAAATATATCCTGCTTATCTGATTCCCAAATTATATTATTTCCTTCTGCCTTTGGAGTTTCATCTCCCTTAACATTAACGATATCTTTTAATTCAGAGTAATCCTTAACCTCATTTATCGCTGATTCGCAGTGGAGCCAGTCGCTTACGACTATATCCTTTTCATTTCCTTCACCTGTAAGAGTTACATAAACTGACTCATCTTTTTTAACCGGTGCTGCTGCATATGCTGCAGTATTAATTAACATTGATGAAACAATTGATATACTTAAAATCTTGCACATAATTTTTTTATTCATCTTATTACCTCCCATTTGATAATTCTGTCTTTGAAACAGGTTTCTCTTTCCAAGATTTACTACTTGTAGCTTCTATAAAGCTTTCACATACAAGAAGTATAGATGGAAGCAAGAATAATATTATAGCCATGCTAATCAGTGCACCTCTTGCAAGCAGTAAACACATAACTTTTATTATTGAGATGTTAGAAACTATAGCAACTCCTGCTGTTGAAGCAAAGAAAGTAAATGCACTGGAAACTATAGACTTTGCAGATTCACTTACTGAAATTTTCATAGCATCAAACTTGTCCCTTCCATTTTGCAGTTCCTCTCTATACCTGCTAGTTAAAAGTATTGCATAATCAACAGTAGAGCCAAGCTGTACACATCCTAAAATAATCGAAGTAATAAAAGGTATTGAGTGTCCTAGATAAAATGGTATTGACATATTTATGAGTATAGCAAGCTCAATTGCAGCAACAAGCAGTGCCGGTATTGACAGAGACTTAAATACTATAAGGATTATAACAAAAATAGCAATGATTGAAACATAATTTACACGTTCAAAGTCTTTATCTGCTACTTCAATCATATCCTTTGTAAGTGCACCTTCACCTGCCAAATAACCATCCTTATCATAGGATTTTATAATCTTTCTAATTTCATTAATTTGTGCGTTTTCTTCATCTCTTGCAGATTTATATTTTGAATTTGCAAGAACTAATTTATATCCACCCTGCTTAAACATATCTTTTATATCCTGAGGTACAAAGCTTTCAGGAAATGCAGGCCCAACAAATTTATCATAAGATGAAACTTTTGTTATCCCATCTACATTTTCAATTTTGCTGCACATTTCTTTTACTTTGTAGCTTGGTATATTATCATTTACCAAAATAAAATGAGTAGTCGTCATATTATAGTCTTCTTTTAATTTATTTGTTGCAACTATAGAAGGTAAACTCTTAGGCAGTGATTCATCAAGGTTATAATAAAGTTCAACATGCTTTTGACCATATATAGCTGGAATAAATAAAATTAAGAATAAAGCAATAAAAACTTTATATTTGCTAGTAACTAAATCTGCCAGCTTACTAAAGCTTGGAAGTATTGTTTTATGATGAAATTTATCTATTAATTTATCAAATATAAGAAGCAAGGCTGGAAGTATAGTAATAACTGAAATAACTCCAATAACAACTCCCTTTGCCATAACAATTCCAATATCTCTTCCTATTGTAAGCTGCATTACACAAAGTGCAGCAAATCCAGCTATAGTAGTAAGTGAACTTCCTGTTATAGAAACAAAGGTCTTTTCAATAGCTTCTGCCATTGCATCATTCTTATCTTCATGTTTTGGTTTTTCCTCTGTGTATCTTTGAAGCAAAAATATTGAATAATCCATTGTAACGCCAAGCTGAAGTACTGCTGCGAGGGATTTTGTTACATAGGATATTTCACCAAAGAATATATTTGTTCCAAAGTTATACATTACAGCAAAAAATATTTCAAGCAAGAATATAAGAGGAATAAATGTTGACTCCATAGTAAGTCCTAATACTATTGCACAAAATATAACTGCTAATAATACATAAATTGGTGTTTCTTTATCAGCTAAATCCTTAGTATCTTTTATAACTGCTGATGCCCCACTTAAAAAGCACTGTTTATTTAAAAGTTTTCTTATATCCTTTATAGCATTTTGTGTTCTCACAGATGATGCCGTTTCTTTATATTTTATAATCATCATCGTAGAATCTTTACTGTAGAACGTATCTTTTAGTTCTCCAGGAAGCATTTCTTTTGGAATGTCGGAGTTTATAATGTCATTTACCCATATAACCTTTTCTACCCCATCAACCATTGAAATCTTACCCTTAAGTTCTACAATATCTTTCCACTGCATTTTTTCAATAATAAGCATTGAATTGGCAGCATTGGAAAACTGTTCATCAAGTATCTTTTGCCCCTTAACTGAATCATAGTTTTTAGGAACGTAAGTTAACATATCATAATTGACTTTGGTCATATTCATGCCATATATGGAAGGGAAAACTAATAATACAGCAATAATCATAACCATTACTCTGTTCTTTGCAATAAATTTGCCAAATTTCCTCATTTTCACATCTCCTTGTCAAAATTTAGTCAGTCAACATTTTACTTATCATCTTAAAAAGCTCCGGCTTAATATTATCAATAGTATCTGGCTCTTCAAGAATAATTGAGCTATAACAAACGGAGCCTGTAAGTTCTATCACCATAAACATTGTCGTTTCAACGCTTTTAAGTTCTTTTTCATTTAAATTTATTTTGCCTATAATATTAAAGAACTTTTCTCTAACCACCTTATAATGTTCATCCTCATCAAATGCTTTTCTATACATCCCCCATGAAAGATTTTTATAAATAAGCTTTAAAAGCTTTTTGTTTTTTTTAAAATATTCGATAATATAGCCCACAAAATAAATTATATTTTCAATAAGCTTATTCTCATTATAATTTTCCCTTGATTCAGTAGCATCTGTAGCTTCCATAAGCACAGTAGCACTTTTTTTAAGAATAATTCTATCCATTATGTCATACTTATCCTTAAAGTATAGATAAAAAGTTCCTTTCGCTACCCCAGCCTTTTTTACTATGTCATCTACGGCTGTATTATGAATCCCCTTAGAAATAAAAAGATCATAAGCTGCATCATATAGTTCATTTTCTTTAGCTAATTTTTTTTCAGATGTCTTGCTGCCCTTAGTAGTATCCATCATATTACAACTCCTTTAATATTTTAATTGAACTATTGACCAATGGTCATTTTTCACCATATAAATCTATTATATGTAAAAATGACTATTAGTCAACATTAATTTATTTCAAATTTGTAAATAAAATATGACAAAAAAAATAAAGTGGGCAAATAATAATAAATTTATTATCTGCCCGCCTTCTGCTCTTAATTTAGTAGCTACAATCCATAAACCTGAAAACTTGCTTCCTATTCTACTATATTTACATATTGTTTTGCTATATAGTAAGTTCCATCCTTATAACAAATTTCTAACCAATCGCCCATATCTCTCACGATTTCTACCTTATCACCATATTTTAATGTTCCTATAACTTTGCCGCCTCCTGTAGCTGGATGATCTCTAACGTTTAAAACCTGAGCATTAACAATACCATAAATTCTTTCTTTTGCTATCTTTACATTTACAGAAGTATCAAAGTTTTTATAAGAGGCTTTGATTTCACCAAATACTTCGCTATTAACATCTTTAGAAGCAGTAAATACACCATTATTAATTGCTCCGATATTTTTAGGTACAGTAAATTTAACAAGTGAATTATCTATTAAATATGAATTGCCATATAAATCATAAGCATTAACATTGATCTTTTCGTTTTCACCTGGCTTTAAAACCATAGAGTCTAAATTAATACCTATTTTATAAGGTTTTACTTCATTTTGTGCTGATGAAATTACTTTAAATCTATAGGATTTTCCTCCTGATATTGCTTCAATATTTGCAGCTCCGGGATTTTTTGCAGTTAATACCCCGTCTGGTGAAATCATAACAGCATCAGGATTATCAGACTCCCATGAAACATCTAAATCCTTATATCCATTAATAGGAATTATATAGTTTGCATTTAATGAAGAAAAATCACCAAAAAGATTAAGCTTTTTATTTTCCCCTACGGTAGCTGCCATTTCTCCATTTATAATTCCTCTATCCACTATTGAAATATTTTCAGTAACTGGAACAAACTTATGAGTAACCTTATTGCCATCTACGTTAAACTTAGTGTAGGATAAAAAGCCTCCATTTTCAGGGCTTACATTTCTTTTAAGGTTGCCATTTCCAGTAACAGTATAAACTACTCCTCCATTTTCATAACTATCTATCCCATGAAGATGGCCGGAAATAGCATTAATATTTTTATCCTTATTTGCTTTTTTATATTCAGCAAGTATGTTTTCAAAATTTTCAGCATCATCCTCTGGCATACCATTTTTTAATCCAAAAGAATCTCTTGCTGGTGTATGAGTAAAAATAAACACATTGGGCTTCTTATTTCTCTCCAATATTTTCTTTAAATAATCAAACTGTGTTGGATCAGAGAAGCCAATACTATTTTCATAAGCACTATTTAACGAAATAAATAAAGAATTTCCATATTCAAAGCTATATGCAGGTGATGTACATCCAAACTCTACCATTAAATTTTCTTCGTTTCCCTTTGATAAATCAAATTCCCCAGGTGCAAACATTATTGGCTTTGGATTTACTTTAAACATACCTGATAATTCATCTTCCCATATCTTTAGCTCATTATAATCAATGATGTCTCCATTTATTATAACAAGCTCTGACTCATCTTCAAGAGTTCTCTTTAAAAATAAAGAAGCAAAATCAATTCCCTGGGTATCTGAGAAAACTGATACTGTAAATTTATCAGGGTCTTTAGGAGAAATAGGAGCCTCAACGTTAAAACTTGATGTATGCTGCTTTGATTTATTTCCCTTTCTATCCTTAGCTTCAACAGAAACTGTATGAGTTCCTGCAGGCAGTGTATCATCAAGGATTACATAAGCCCATCCTGAAGTCTCATCATAAAATGGAGTAAGGCTTTTTCCATCAAGAGTGATTGAAATATCTTTTAAATCTACCCCACTATTAGTATCCCTTATGTTTACTGATATTTTAGGAAGCCCTGCCTTTATACTTGTACCGTTTAAAGGGCTTATAAAGCTTACAGCCGGTGCCGTAGTATCCTTTTCATAGCTTACAAAAAATATTCTTTGAAAAGGCTCCTTTGTTTTATTACCTGCTTTATCCTGTGCTTCTGCCTCGAAAGTATGGCTTCCCTCTTCAAGGCCTTTTGCTTTATATGATATTGTCCCTGTCTTTTCATCAAAATTTGCATCAACAAAACTATCATCTAATTTTACTTTTATTGAATTTGCATCTATTCCAGAATAATTATCCTTTATTTTTACTGAAATTAAAGCTTCATCCCCATAAATAGTATAATCAGGACTAAATCTATAAATTGATGGAGCTTCATTGTCTTCGTTATATTTATTACCGCTTTCTTCCCCGTTTTTTTCGCTTACATTAACGGTAATTTTTGCTTCTTTTCCTCCGGCTCTTGCAATAACTTCCCCGTTTCCTTCCTCACAATTAACTGTAAGGCAGCCATTTTTATCTATAGTTCCAATATTTCCTGTAACATACCACTTAGCTGCACTATTTGAAATTATAACATTTGAATCATTTGAAGCATTTAGAGCAAACTCATATTTATCACCTTTTTTAAGATTTAAGCTGCTCCCTTGAATTCCAAGCGAACTTAAACTATCTATTACATTAACATTGGCACTTGCTTTAATGCCATCAAGAGTTGCAGTTACTTTACCTGACGAAGCATTTCCTGCTGTAAATTGTCCCTTTGAATCCACAGTCCCTGAAACTCCCTCTAATTCCCACTTTGCTGGCGCATCTTTCAAATCAACAAAGTTATAATTAGTATCCATTCCTTTTAAATTAAATTTATAGGAGGAACCTTTAAATATTGTTATATCATCACAAACTTCTAAACTGCCAAGCTTATTAGTTCGCTTTGCATTGCTGGCAAATAAAATTCCATTTGAAAGAGCTCTTTGGTTTCCATAAGAAGGTGAATTTACAACTTTTACATCCATTTCACCGCAAGGCTTTACGTTCATTTGAGTAGATCCGCCGCCGTCAAGAGCTGCTGCATAAACTGCACCCATATCCTTTAGCATTTGTGCCATTTCAGCAAAAGTTACCCCATCGCTTATGCCCTGATTTCCTGCATCAGCAGTTATAGCAATAACTTTGTTATCCTTAGTTATGCCAATAGCTGCTCTTGACTTTCTTGCAAGAACCATAGATTTATTTGCACCATTTTGTACCATTTCATCATTAGAAAGCACTCTTCCATCCTTTACAAGACAAGTATAAACTCCAATAGCATCTTTAATATCTTTTTTATCATAATCAAGTTTAATTTTTATTTTATCTCCCTGCTTTAAATGAGCTTTAACCCACTCTGCCTTTTCCCCGTGACTTGCAAGGACTATTCCATCCTCTGGTATTTTAACAGATGAACGTCCTTCTCCTACACTTTCTACAACGCCTTCATATTCCTCACCAAGCATGATAGGAGGCTTTATACCCTTTACGACAGTTAAAGCACCATTTTCTGCATAGTTCGAAAAATCTATTTTATTTAACTCATTAAGCTGTGTTGTATTAAGTATTAAACTGTTTTCATATCCTTCTCTATTTACATTGTCAATATCAATAGTATCATCTGATTGATTTAAAACTGTAAGCTTTCCATTAAAGTGTATATTATCTATAAAGGGCTTATTATTTTTATCTATTCCAAATACAGGATATATATTTTCTTCGCTTCTATGCTCATGGCAGGATATTATAGCCCCATTACTTATCTGAGGCCCTGTACTGAATCCTGTACCCATATTGAAAAAGTCAGCATTTATACCTGCAACTACATTATTCCCTTTAAATATTTCCCTCTGGATTTGATCAGTTAAAGTTGCTGCCTTTTTTTCCTTATCCTTTGCTTTAGAAAAAATCACCTTTACATCATTATCATTTAAATCAGCAGTTACGATATTTAATCTATTCTTTTTGCCATTGTCATGGTCAACAACCTGCTTTTCGGTATAATTAATCCCTTTAGCTATGTATTTATTATATAAAACTTTCTGATTTAAATTTGAACCTGCTGCTTTTGCATATCCAGGAAATGCTCCTGCAAAAAAACAGGTGAGTAAGGATGCTGCTATCAATTTATTAAAAATTTGTCTTTTATTCATCTGTTTATCCCCCTTAAAACATTTTTTATTATTCAATCATCCCAATAATTTCATCTTCAATAAGATTGTTATACTTTCCATTTCTGTAATCGTTAATAAGTTTTAATTTTAAATCATTATCAGCATTTTTCATTTTTTCATTAAGTACCTTTGGTCTTTCATTATAAACTCCAAGAAGCTTCATACCCTCTGTAAAAAATATTACCGTTGGTATTTTTACTTCCCCTGTATAGCTCTTTATCGTTTCTTCATTTCCGTCAACTCCAAAAATGTAAAGCTTTATATTGCTGTTTATTTCCTGCATTTTTTTCATAAAAGGAAGCGTTGCTGTGCAGTCTGGGCAAAAATGTTCAGAAAATGCAGCAATGTTAATAGTATTTTTTAAATTCTTTAAGATATTCAAAGAGTTAGATGAAAATTTTATATTATCATATGATGCCTTAATCTTAGCCTTCTGTTCCTCTGAAGCCTCTTCAAAATACTTTTCATAGCTTATCCCCTTGCTTAAATCAATCATACACTTTCAATACAAATAATTTGTATTGGACCCTCCCTTCAATAATCATTGGTTATATTTTCACCTTTAGTTATATTGTACCTTTATAAACATATATCATCAATACTAAAAACAGCCAGATCAAATTTGTAACCAAAAAGAAACAACAGCG
>ENA-UOOM01001782-UOOM01001782.1-fermentation-metagenome-genome-assembly--contig:-NODE-1782-length-19669-cov-9.003671_pt1 | contig 19669 bp, 13 predicted proteins | sample MGYA00245781_ERZ724031 | MGnify/ENA primary metagenome ERZ724031 (study PRJEB28704, sample SAMN03018317) | fermentation metagenome | biome: anthropogenic terrestrial biome; feature: soil; material... | reverse complement strand
AAGATGACATAAAAAATCGACAAATAAAAAAGCAGCGTCGTTTTCTTTCTGCTTGTGCCGGGCTTTCGCCGCCGTCGTTATCCGTCTGCCCGTCGGAAAACGCCTTACACGACGTGCGGCATGCCGGCGCGCTCCGCGAAAGGACCTTGCATGACGTGCCGGATATTTTCGCACTCTCCGAAAGCCGATTGCATGACGTGTTGCATACTTTCGTACTCTCCGAAAGCCGTTGCATGACGTGTTGCATACTTTCGCACTCTCCGAAAGCCGTTACATGACGTGTTGCATACTTTCGCACTTTACGAAAACCGTTGCATGATGTGTTGCATCTTATTTCCTTTTTCGGCGTAAAGCGATCAATACGCCCACGAATAGTACGAGAACAAGCGCTACGATCAGGCCCGTATCGAGCGATTTCGTATCCGCCGGTTGAGGCTGTGAAAGGCTCTCTTTCTTCAGCACCGTACCCTTTCCCTGTAATTCCGTTGCTGCGCCGGGCGTTTTCATTTGTTGCAACCGGCGCTTATAGCCGGCGGCATCTTCGCGAGCAGCATGCTGCGAAATGAAATCCTGCACTTTGTGGTTCGATCCGCTGAAATCCGATCCGCTTGCCCCGAACTGCCTCACAAAACGGATATGTACGTCGGCAATCGTTTGCAGTTGCTCCTCATTCGCCTGCCATAAGCCCTTGCGGGCTGTTTCCATCATCACAGCCGTTATGTCCTGCATAGCCGCCGGGTTTTGTTCGGCAAAAAAACCTTCCATGCCGAGGCCGTACGCATCCTTTACATATACGTCGTATAGCCGGTTCCACATATCGTTATCGATCACTTCCGGTTTCATGACGTTCCAGGCGTACGTATTGGTAAACGTCTTCACAAATACTTGCGCCGAAGAACTTCCGCCTTTCATCTTTTCTTTAATATAAGCCGGATTGAGCAGCGTGGTGCGGCTTTCTACGCCGATGGCTTCTTTCAACTCCTGCATCCGGACTTTGTTCCGGTTGCGGTAATCGGACAGGTAGGTGTCGGGCTCTTTCCCCGTGACCGTTTTGACGGCAAGGTTTACGCCGCCCATAAATTCATAGACATGATCGAGCGTCAGTGCGCCCCATGTATTATTCTGGCGGGGTTGCACCACAATGTCGGTTTGCTGCAAGGCGACTTCAAACAAGTCTTTCTTGAAAGCGCCCCAGTTTTTATCGTCGCCGTATATCGCGCCCATGTTATGGATGTACGTTTCGGCGATCTCCGAGGTGTTTTCCCACGCATCGCCCTGTTCGACCAATTGCATGATTCCCGTACCGTAATGCCCGTTAATTCCGCCGAAAACCCTCATGGTCGACAGCTCCCGCGCTTGTTGCGGGCTGACGCCTTTATCGACCAGCCCTTTTTCCGACGCGACGGTGCCCTCGGCCACATAATTGTCGAAAGCGTCGTCTTTTGCATGCGCGGCCATCGACACCGCTTTGGTAAGCAGGAGCAATCGCGAAGCCGCCAGATCGCGAAGTTGCCCGGACGTTTGCACCACAATGTCGATGCGCGGACGACCTAACTCGTTGGAGGGGATCAGCCGCAGGTCGGTTACACGGTTCATCCGGTCGCGCACCGGTTCCACGCCTACCATATACAATGCCTGAGCCAATGTTGCCCCTTCGCTCTCGATAAACTCTCCCGCCCAAAATGTATAACTCACTTTACGCGGATAACGGTTGTGTTTCTTTTTATATTGCGCCAAAGTGGCTTCGACCAGCGACTTGCCGTTGTCCCATGCCCGCAGCGAAGGAGTGGCTTCGGCATTGATGGAATACAAGTTTCGCCCCGTCGGCAGGGTGTTGGGGCTGCGTACCGCGTCGCCTCCGGGCGAAGGGGCGATATATCCTCCCGAAAGCGCATTCAGTAACGAAGACATTTCGGCTTCGGGCGATTCTTCCAGCAGGGTTTTGTATCGTAAAACGTTGCGGATGGTTTCTTCGATTTCCAAAACCGCGTAGCAGAAGTCTTTATCTTCCTCCGGAGCATTCATCATCGAAGCCATCGACATTTCGCGCGGATGTAACTTCGCGTTGATTTCCTGCGCCTTTTGCCTGTCTTCGTCCGAAAGTTGCGCTAAATCGTATAGCGGGTTTGTATCGAAACTCCTACCGGTCAATAACGCGCGGATTCTTGCTTTTACGGGATGAAGATATTTCTGAGTAATAAAGGTATTGTTCTCGTATTGCCCGAGCGAAATTTTGTTGTTCAGCAAGTCGAGTTTGGCGATGCTGTATGCCAGCGGGTCGGCGCTTATGGCAATGGTGGTCGACAGGATATCCTCCTTGCTGTAAGGCGTTCCGAGGGTATATAGCCTGCCCGTCATTTTTTCGTTCGCGACTTCTTCGGCGAAATTTTCGATATAGCTCACGTCTTCCGCCGAATACGGGAGGGACAGGTCTCCGTTGAGTTGAATATCTTTATGAATCCCCATCTTGACGGCAATCGATTTTATCTTCAACGAAACAGCATTCTGCCGGTTTTCCGGCGCCGAATGATAACGCTCGATTTGTTGCAGCAACTCGTCGAATTGCCGGCGGGTATCGCTTTCCATAAAGGGAGGCGTTAGATAAGATACCAATGCGGCATGCAGCCTCCGTTTGGCAATGATTCCTTCGCCTACGTTCGAGATGGTGTAGTAATAAAAATGAGGCATGGCGCCCATCAGGCAGTCGGGCCAGTCCTTTTTCGACAAAGCCGTTTGTTTGCCGGGCGTAAACTCGAGGCTGCCGTGCGTTCCGAAATGGATGAACGCGTCGGCTTTAAATCCCTTTTGCGCCCATAGATAAGGCGCCAGATAACTGTGGGGCGGCGCTACACCGGCGCCATGGACGATTTTAAAATCATCGCCGTCGAGAGCCGCTTTCGGTTGCGGAAATACCGCCACATTGCCGAACCGCAGGCAAGCCACGGCCAGCGCCGGTTCGTCACCGGCCGTTCCCGTCATAAACGTCCCCGGAGCTTCTCCGTATTTCTCGACGACCTCCCGGTATTGGTCGGGCAGAATGATTTCGTGCGCCCATTGTTCATACTCCGATTTTTTTATCCACAGCGGATCGCCGTTTTTCAAGAAATCGGCGATCTCTCCTTCGGCATAATTGCCGAATAAGTTGCCCTTTCGATATAACAGCTTTTCAAATTCATTTTCAGATGCGGGCAGGCCTTCCACGGAATATCCTTCCGATTGCAACCGTTTGAGGAACGCATACAACGAAGGAACCACTTCGAGTCCGGTAGCCACTAAAGAGCTTTGCCCCGGCCCCTTGAAGTAACAGATCGCAATCTTCTTATCTTTGTTGGGCTTTATCTTCAACTGCATATAGTGATCGACGTTGGCGATGAAATTACCGACTCTTTCAGGCTCCGGGTCGAAGACATAATAGTGATTGCTGTGTTGGTTCTGTGTGGAAATAGGTAAGGGGCATATTCCCCCGTCCAATTCAGGAAGTACGATCCGGGCGGTGAGGAATCCGCCGATTTGTCCACGGGGATCGTTGAGCCATTCATCGTGGCTCTGCATCACCGGATACGGGCAAAACAGGGGAATGTTTTTTTCCGCCAGCCACTTTACGGCCCGGTCTCCTTCCAACCGTCCCATGGGCAGGTAAATGACCGCATCGGGATCGACTTCTTTTAACAGTTCCAGTCGTTTGGTGATGGCGGAGATCGGGAAAACGTTGTAGCCTTGTTTTTCAAAACCGGAGATCAGGCTGTCGATATAGATGCGGTTGCCTTCCAACGGCGAAGTCATACCCGACAGGAAAGCGATTCGCGGGGCCTCTTTTTTATATACCCCTTTTCGGATAAGGTGTTCGGTCAGCTCTCCGGCCGTAGTGAAATATTTATTCTCATCCAGATAATACAAGATGTCGGAAGGAATCAATACCGGAGCTTCGGCGCGGTTAGCCGTCAGCTTCTTCGGATCGAATTCCTGCCGTACATAGTGCAGCATATTCCGGAAATTTTCTTTGCAGCGGTTGCTGTAATAGGTGTCGAGTTTTTCCTGTTGCAGGCTGTCGACGCGGTTGTTTTTCACGATGTCGGAAGCAAATACGAATGTATAGACCATTGCTCCTTTTTTCCCTCCCGCTTCGATGTTTTTAATTTGTTCTGGTGTCAAACGCAGTCCCGGGCCGAAAATCAGGATGGCATCGTAATTCTTTAAGCCCGAGGCTTTGTCCGGCCCGACTTCCTCGACTTTTATAAACCGGTTGTCATTCGATAAGATGATATTCGAGACCTGATAAGAGGGAAAGTTAACCAATGCGATCTTGGTGGGCGATAAAAAGCAGGCATAGAGCAGGCCGGCAGCTATAACGATTATCATTACACCGCCGATAGCGGCGAGCCGTTTTTTGTTTTTTATAATTCTTTCGATTGACATAGCGCGGAAATGAGTATATCCTTACAGCCGGATATGTTAGGCTGTAAGGATAATATAAAAATAGATATAAGTCAATAAATCAATTGAACGGATACACATATTCGAACGTGATGTAACCGGATTCATCTTTTTCGTTTAAAAAGTTCTTCATAATTACCTTCGCATATTTGCCATTTGCAGAGCGTACAATGAAAACATTGTTATTAATCGTCCAATCTCCGGTCTTGTAATTATAAAATGCCCATCCTTGATTTTCTCCTACTTTGAAAGCGGTATTTCCCGTCGTTTTTGCATATTTAGGAGGCATGTCTCCGGATTTCATGACACTTATTTCAGAATCGGTTATAAGGCCTGAAGTTGGGATAGTTGTTACCTCATCAAAGCTCTTTTTATCGGTGGCGTACACTGCTCCCTGTCCTTTCCCCGATGTGCCGCCGTTAGTGCGGATATTAAAACGGAGGAATCCCATATCCCAGTTCAGGTTTTCGGAATATTCTTCTTGATCCACGGTAACGACTGTTCCTTTTTCGAAAGAGAAATAGGTCCATTCGGTGAAACTTTCTGCTTTAAAAGTGACCTTTTTCGCCTCGGGATTTACCACCGGATTATCTTCTTTGTCACAAGATTGAAATACTCCGATGAAAGAAAGAGCGACTGTCAAGAAAAAAGCTTGTTTTAAAAAAGTGATCTTTTTCATTGCTAAATAATTTAAATACATTGTTATTGTTAAAATTTGAATAAAACGGATCCGAAGAACCTCCGCCCCGGATCGTAGGTGGTAAATTTAACCGGATCGGTATAATTGAATATGTTACGGATGCCGCCGGATATATCCAGTTGTGTCTGTCCTTTCTTCCAAAGCGTACACACCACTGTCAGTTTCCATAAGCTGAAAGCCGATTGGGGATTGGTGGTGACGGTTTGAACGGTCTTCCCCGTATGGGAGTCGGTCGTAATCTCTTCCGTATCGTTGATCTTGGACGAATTCCAATGACCGGCTAAAGAAATCGAAAAATCTTTCTCCAACAGCCGGTCCTTATAGGTTGCATGCCAACTGAAGGCGTGGCGGATGTTGCCTTTCAGTTGCAAATCCGTTTCCGTATCTTTTGCGTCAGTATAAGCGTAGGTTCCATGAAGAGAGACTTTTTGTGCCGGACGGTAATCTACATTTAATTCCATTCCGCGGATGCGGGCGTTGTCTACGTTGCTATAACGTAATTCCGTTTCTTCCACGCCTTTTTCGTCCTTTACCACCACGAATGCCGATTGAATTTTATTCCGGATGCTGTTCTGATACATATCTACGCTTATATTGAAAGCCGCACGGCGATATTCGGAGGAAAAATACAGATAATCGGACTTTTCGGCTTTTAAGTCGGGATTGCCGATATTGTGAGAGACAGAACCCATCATGAAGTCGGAGAATAATTCGGTCGGATCGGGGGCTTTGAATCCTTTGCTGTAACCTCCCCGGAATTTCCAATTGCCGAGACTGAGCATGACGTTAATCTTCGGGCTATAGGCATTCCCGAATACGGAATGATGCGTTAAGCGAAATCCTCCTACGACATTCAGAAGCGGAATTATTTGCCAGTCAACCTGCGCAAAACCGTTCATATCGTTTACTTTACGCGTTTTTATTTCTTCGCCATATTGAATCGCATTATAATCCTTATTCCAGTTATATTCCGCGCCGGCAATAGCCTGTAGGCTTACCGAAGGGGTGTACGTGTCCAATATACGAAGGGTCTGTATGTCGGACGTGGCATTTTTTTCCGATTCGTTTGTCGACTGATAGATGGTGTTACGGGTATAGAAATCGCCGTAATAGGAAGCTTTCAATTGATGATTGTCTGCGAAGTGTTGAGTGGCGGTCACCCGGAGGGTTTTATTATTACTTTTATAATGGGTGTTTTTGACACTTTCTCCGGGGTTCGTCACTTCCGTAAGGTAATAGATGCCGGACGCCGTTATCTGTGTCTTTTTGTGGTTCCAAGCGAATTTTTGTTCAATATTCATGTTCGTGCCCGGATCTTTGGTAAATGCTTGCGGCGATTCGGGTGTAAGGTCGTATCCATTATGCGAATTCCGGTAAAAAAGCGTTTGGGAGGTGATTCTCCTGAAAGCAGTACCCACGCTGGCATCCAGCACCCAATCGTTGAAGCGGGAATAACGGGTTTTGGCCCAACCTTCCAATTTCCTGTCAGGCGTTTTAGTAATAATATTGATGGTCATTCCAATTGCGCTCGAACCGTACAAGGCAGAGGCGGCTCCTTTGATAATTTCAATTTGCTTAACATTCGACAGGCTCAATCGTTCAAAATCGATCGGCCCACCCGGAGTGGTCGACAGGCGTTCCCCATCGACTAAAATCAAAAGATATTTATTTTCGAGCCCTTGTATACGGATATTGTCTCCACGCGGATCACTATTGAATTGCAATCCCGGAATAGTATATTCCAATGCGTCCATGATGTTTTCAAAATCATTTTGCCTTAATTGGGCGGACGATATTACACGAGTCAATATGGGCGTATTGGCCAATGTTTTTTCCGTACGAGTTCCGGTGACGACGATTTCTTCCAAATTCCGGATTTTATCTTTTATTTCCAGACTATCGCCGGTTTGTGTATTCGGCCGGAGAATCTGTTCTCCTTCACCCTGTCCATACACGGCTTCGTACAAAAATAACGATAGCACAAGGAGTGCAATAAAAGCATTTTTACGTTTCATACTTTTTTTGGAATATTGTAGAAAGACAAATTATCTTCGATTCACTTTTCCAAACCCGGGATAAATGAATGTTGTATCCTTACGGCAGGTTTTCTGACTTTCCCTTTTTGCAAGCCTTCCCGATATACAATGTGCGGTTGATATCAGTGGCCGAAGTTTGCAATATTCTTGTTAAGAACGGGATCACAGCAACGGGTATTGTTCCGGATTTTCATCGGATTCCCTCTCACCGCTTACCGAAAAGTAGCGGTTCACCATAATACGGGGCAAAGGTAAGGAGAATTTTTTATAAATGAAATAAGTTTTAAATACGACAGATGCCTCATGAAAGCGGCTTTGGTGTTCGGCACATCTTTAAAACTTGTGAAATAAAGTAATTAAGAAAATAAAAAGCGTTTGTCTCTGAGATTTCTTTGTATTTTTGCTCTTCTGAAAAATGGACGGTTCTCCGTTTCCTCCAACCATGAATTCCTTTGGATGGATGGGAAATCGAATTTTGAAAATGGGATTACGGAGTTGATTTTTGTCGATAAAATCCGGTTATTGGTCGAATTAATTTTTTTATATATCGATAATACTGTTACTTCGCACTTCGGAACTGTTTCAATAGGAGAATTTGTCTCATAAAAAACCGCGAAGGAAGGGTGACTCCCGGTAAAGGTTATAAAATAGGTAAGAGATAATTTACGTAAAATAAATATGAATATAAGAACGACGGTAATAGGAGGGATTTCGTTGTTGTTGCTTGTTTCGTGTTCTCAACGAAGAAGCCAGCAGAATGAGAGTCCCGAAAGAGAGTATCCGGTAATGGTTGTGGAAAAACAGGACGCTGAACTCCAAAGCGTATATCCTGTGACATTAAGGGGAAAAGAAGATGCGGAGATAAAACCACGGGTGAGCGGCTACATCGATAAAGTGTACATCGATGAAGGGGCGTATGTGAAAAAGGGGCAAGCTCTGTTTTCGGTGAATTCGCCTACCTCCGAGCATGATTTGGCTTCGGCTAAGGCTGCGTTGGAAACCGCTGAGGCGAATCTGAATACCGCCCGCCTTGATGTGGACCGTATCCGTCCGTTGGCCGATAAAAATATAGTCAGTACGGTACAACTCGAAACATATGAAAATGCCTATAAAGCTTCCCAGGCTTCAAAATCGGAGGCTGAGGTTGCCTTAAAAGCGGCGCAGGCCACTACGGGCTGGACCACCGTTACAAGTCCTATTGAAGGCGTCGTCGGTTCTATTCCTTATCGTAGTGGGAATATGGTTACCGGCGCTACCACGCTGACGACTATTTCGAATGTCGAAACGGTATATGCGTATTTTTCCATTAACGAAAAAGCTTTTTCGGCATTACTTTCTACCCTCGAAGGAAATTCGATGGGCGAAAAGATCGGGAATATCCCCGAAGCGACCCTTACCCTTGCCGACGGTACGGTCTATCCCGAAAAAGGAAAAGTTTCCACGATATCGGGTATTGTCAACCAGGCAACCGGATCGGTTAACTTGCGTGTAGCGTTCCCTAACGAACAGGGCGTTCTGAGAAGCGGCGCCAGCGGCAAAGTTTCGATTCCGCGCAAAGTGGGAAATGTATTTGTGATTCCTCAAAAATCGACGTTTGCCCAACAAGACAAAATCGTCTTGTATAAAGTGGTGAATGATTCTACGGTTCAGTCCATTGTGCAGGTCGATCCTTTGCCCGACGGTAAAAATTATGTGGTTACGCAGGGCCTCGAGGAGGGCGACCGGATTGTATTGGATGGCATCGCCACTTTGCGGAATGCCCAGAAAATTAAAATAAAGGAAGAACGATAATGGGGGATTGCCGGGGATGTCGCTTGGAGCGACGCCTCCCGGTATCCGTACGGGCGACGCCCTCGGCCGCTTGTAACACATTTGAAAGAAAATAAAAAATTATGCTGAAAATTTTTATAGAAAGGCCGGTTTTATCCACGGTAATTTCCATTTTAATTGTTGTTTTGGGAATTTTGGGATTATCTACCTTACCGGTCGAACAGTACCCCAATATCGCTCCGCCCACCGTACGCGTTTGGGCCAATTATAGCGGGGCCAACGCCGACGTGGTGATGAACAGCGTGGTGATTCCCCTGGAAGAGCAAATCAACGGAGTGGAAGGAATGACGTATATGACGTCGACAGCTTCCAATAGCGGATCGGCTTCCATCACCATTTATTTCGAACAGGAGGTCGACCCCGACATGGCTACCGTAAACGTGCAAAACCGCGTGAATCAGGCTACTTCGCTGCTTCCTGCCGAGGTGACGATGGCGGGCGTGACGGTTCAGAAACAACAAACCGATAACGTGCTGCGTATTTCGGTGTCGTCCACCAATCCGGAGCACGATCAACAGTTTATTCAAAATTATGTCGATATCAATGTCCTGCCCCAAATAAAACGTATTTCCGGAGTTGGAGATGCCAGCGTAATGGGTGCGCGAACCTACTCCATGCGTATCTGGTTGAAACCCGATGTGATGGCTTCGTATGGCATCACGCCGCAGGAAGTGAGGCAACTCCTTTCCGACCAAAACGTGGAAGCGGCTCCCGGGGAGCTGGGTCAAAACAGCGATCAGACGTTCCAATACCCGCTCAAATATACGGGGCGCCTTAAAACGGTGGAAGAATTCGGGAATATTGTCCTTCGCTCTTCCAACGGGCATATCCTCCGCCTTTCGGATGTGGCCGATGTCGAACTGGGCTCTATGAATTATTCGGTGTTGTCTACGACGGACGGCGCTCCGGCCGTATCCATTAGTGTCAGCCAAACGTCTAATTCCAATGCCCAGGAGCTGATCAACCGGGTGAAGACGGAATTAAATGATGTTTCCAAAAACTTTCCCCCGGGCTTTAAGCTGACTTACATGTCCGACGCGAACGAGTTCCTCGATGCGTCCATCCACAAAGTCGTGACCACTTTATTGGAGGCTTTTGTGTTGGTGTTCCTTGTCGTACTTATCTTCTTACAGAGTTTCCGTTCGACGCTTATCCCCGCCATTGCCATTCCGGTAGCGATTATCGGCTCGTTCTTTGTGTTGCAACTGTTAGGCTTTTCCATCAATCTTCTTACGCTGTTCGCCTTGGTACTGGCTATCGGAATTGTGGTGGATGATGCGATAGTGGTGGTCGAGGCCGTCCACGCGCAGCTCGAAAAAGGGGCTAAAAACGCGAAAGAGGCGACGATTGAGACCATGAAGGAGATCGCTCCTGCTATTGTCTCCATTACCCTGGTGATGGCTTCGGTATTTATTCCCGTCAGTTTTATCGGAGGAACCAGCGGCGTGTTTTATAAACAGTTCGGATTGACTTTGGCTACGGCGATCATTATCTCGGCTATCAATGCCTTGACGTTAAGCCCTGCCTTAAGCGCCCTTTTCCTTCGTCCCGAACCGCCGGAATCGCAAACCGCCCGTCCGGCGAAAAACAATCTTATTAAACGGTTCTTCAAATTCTTTAATACGTATTTCGACAAACTGACCGTGCAATACGAAAAGACATTGCGTTTTCTCGGTAAGAAAAAACACCGTTGGATTACGGTGGCGATGATCGTCGTCTTTTCTTTGATTCTTTTCGGATTGATGCGCCTCATTCCTACCGGATTTGTTCCGCAGGAAGATAGCGGGGAGGTGATATTGATGATTACCTTGCCGCCGGGATCGTCTCTGGAACGTTCCGATTCGATTGTCCATCAGGTGGCGTCTCTTTCCGAATCCATTCCGGAAGTGCAAAATGTGGCCACTATTTCGGGTATTAACTTTATGAGCGGATTGGGAAGTTCTTACGGAACCGTGATGTATAAACTGACTCCGTGGGGCGAGCGTAAACGCACGGCTTCGGATATCGTTTCAGTCTTGAAGCAGCGGACGGACTCTCTTATCGGCGCCGAGTTTATGATATTCAGCGCGCCTACGTTGAGAGGTTTCGGCTTGGCGAGCGGTGTGGATTTGAAGATGCAGGACAAGACCGGAGGGAATATCACCGATTTTTATGCCGTTACGCAAAAGTTCCTTCAAGAGCTTCAGCAGCAAGATGAAATATTGATGGCCTCCACCACTTTCAATCCTAATTTTCCGCAAAAGCAACTCGATGTGAATGTGCCCAAAGTCATGGAGGCGGGCCTTTCGATGAACGATGTGCTGTCGACGTTGCAAATATATATCGGTAGCTTATATACGTCGAACATCACGTTGTTCGGGAAATCGTACCGGGTGATTTTGCAAACGTCGCCCGAATACCGCTCGAAAATGGATGACCTGAACAGCTACTATGTCAGGACAGCTTCGGGAGAAATGTCGCCCATCACCGAATATTTCACGGTGACGGATGTGACCGGCCCGCAAACGATTTCGCGCTACAACTTATATACGTCGATGGATGTAACCATTATCCCCAATACTGCCGGAGGATATAGTACGGGGGATGTAATTAATAAAGTGAATGAACTGAGCGAGGGCCTTGCCGAAGGTTATACGTATGAGTATTCGGGGATGACGCGCGAGGAGGTGCAGAGCGGTAACCAGACCTTTATGATTTTTATGCTCTGCCTGATCTTTGTATTCTTGTTGCTGGCTGCGCTGTACGAAAGTTATATCTTGCCGCTGGCGGTGATCCTTTCGTTGCCCGTAGGGTTGGCGGGAGTGTTTATCTTCCTGTGGCTCTTTGGTGTCCATCAGGGAATTACCAATAGTATTTATGTGCAGATATCGCTCATCATGCTCATCGGGTTGCTTGCCAAGAATGCGATCCTGATTGTGGAATACGCCATACAGCGCAGGAAGCAGGGGATGAATATCGTGGAAGCGGCCGTGAATGGAGCTGTAGCCCGTTTCCGTCCTATCCTGATGACCTCTTTCGCATTCATTGCCGGCCTTACGCCTTTGATGTTGGCTACCGGCGCCGGCGCCGTGGGGAATCGTTCCATCGGATTGAGCGCCATCGGCGGAATGTTGATCGGAACGGTATTGGGCGTACTGGTTATCCCTTCGCTGTATATTCTTTTCCAAACTTTTGAAGACCGTTTCCGCAAGTCGGGACTGGTAAATGTAGATGAAGATGATGATGAAACAATCAAGAAAAATAATGAAGATGAAAAATAACAATCGATTAGCCCTGTTTTTGCTTACGGGATGTGTTATTTTTTTAGGATTATCCTCTTGCCACGTACTGAATCCGTATCGCTCGCCGGTGGTGGATACCACTGAGTTGTACCGGGAGGTGATTGCTTCCGACAGTACCTCGATTGCCGATATTCCCTGGCGGGATTTTTTCTCGGATCCGTATTTGGTACGCCTTATCGATACGGCTCTTGTGAATAATGCCGATTTGCAGATTGCCGTGAGCAGTATCCGTCAGGCGGACATCGAATTAAAAAGAACGCGGGCGGCTTATTTTCCCAACGTGTCGGCGGGCGCTACCGTAACGCATACCGCAACATCCGACGGAAACAAAGCTTTCAGTCGTAGTTCGAATGATGTCTTTGCCGGAATAAGTGCGAACTGGGAGTTGGATGTGTGGGGAAAACTCAACCGGCAGTCGCGTGCACAATATGCCCGCTTCCTGAAGAGTCAGGCTTATAAAGACATGGTGCAGTCGGGGTTGATAGCCAATATAGCCGATGCTTACTATTCGCTTTTGGCGCTGGATGAACAACTGGTTATCACGAAGGAAACGGTCTTACTGTTGGACAAGAGTGTCGAAACGATGGAAGCGTTGAAAGAAGCCGCCCGGCAAAACGCTGCTGCGGTTGAGCAAAGCCGCGCTCTGTTGCTGAACACCCGGCTGAGCGCCATCGATATAGAAAACAGTATCCGTCAGTTGGAGAATACGATCAATCTCCTTTCGGGCAAGAAACCGGGTCCTGTAGAGCGCTCTGCATTGGATACGCAACCCGTTCCGGGACAGTTGAAAGCGGGAGTCCCGGCCCGACTGCTTTCGCGCCGTCCCGATGTAAAACAGGCCGAACTGGATTTCCGTGTCGCTTTTGAGTTGACGAACGCCGCCCGGGCAAGTTTTTATCCTTCCATCACCCTTCATTCGGGTTCTATGGTGGGATATGCCTCTTCCGGATTCTCCAATTTGTTCAGTCTCGAAAACCTGTTGGCGAACATCGTCGGCGGATTAACGCAACCGATATTTGCACAAGGGCAATTAAAGGCCAATCTCGAAACGGCAAAGGAAAGTCAGATTCAGGCGATGGCCGCGTTTCAAAATGCCGTGTTGAACGCCGGAAAAGAAGTTTCCGACATTTTATATACGTATGAAAGTGTGGCCCGTAAAACCGATTTGCGCGAACAACAGATCGATGCTACGCAAAAATCGGTGGAGTATACCGAAGAATTGTTGAAAGCCAACGAGGTCGATTATACGGCGGTGCTGACGGCCCAACAGTCTTATCTTTCGGCGCGTTTGAATCGAGTAAGCGAACGGTTGGAGCAATTGCAATGCGTGGTGAATTTGTATAATGCGTTGGGAGGAGGCGTAAACTGATTGTTTTCTCGCGCATAAAAAATAGTTTCCTACTTGGCTTTAAAATACTATATTTGCAGGACTTTAAAACAAAAAGAAATGACAATATTTACATTTGAAACGGATAAATCGGAGGCAGTAAAAATCCGGACAATATTGAAAGCATTAGGCGTTAAAAAGCTTAAAATAATAGAGAACGACGACACTGAAATGAGCAAAGATGAATTCGAGGAAAAACTCAAAAGAGCAAAGTCAGGAGATGGCACCATTCTTAGAAATGCCGATGACGTAAACGCTTTTTTTAATTCGCTATGAGTTTTATAATAGATTTCAAGGACGAAGCAAAACGAGACCTTGAAAAACATCAAAAGGCCGGGCAAAAGATTGTTCTAAAAAAGATAAAGGATTTTACGCTGGAGTGCCAAAGTAATCCAAGAACCGGGACGGGAAAACCGGAACAGTTAAAATACCGGCAACCTGAAACCTGGAGCAGGAGAATAAACGATAAACATCGTTTTGTTTACGAAATAGAAGGGCAAATCATTCATATTTTATCCGTTTGGGGGCATTACAAAGACAAATAATAATAAGCAGTTCGTAACTCTCCCTCCTTACCTCGATACTTGGGGGGGTGCCTCGCAAAGTGTCACGATTCTCTTTTGAATCGCGAAACAGAATTTATTTTAGTAACAATATTGATATGAGAAAATTAGTTTATGTGTTAGTTGCGGTGTTCGTTTGTGTTTCCTGCCAGAACAAGCAGGGAACCAATGCTTCCGGGGATCAATCGGAAGAGGCGCCCAAGGTGATTGATTACTCGAATGTGAAAGAAAAATCTTTTTCGGAGCTGTTTACCGAAATAGAACCGAATCAAATCAAGGAAAGCCCGTTCGATTTGTTCCCCAAAATCAATGGGGTCGTAACCGCCGGCGACAGTACCGTTTTCAACTCCATGGTGATAGGCGATGGCGCTTTAGGACAAATGATTGGAAAGTATGTCACGATTTGCGGATTAAGAGGGAGCCGGTATACGCTGGAAATCCTTCTGAAGGAACATCACTATACGATGTCTTTCTTCGATGAGCAATTCAGGGATCAATTTATTCTTTTCGGACAAAGTTCGGGTCGTGATTCCGACAAGATGGCTACCACGACGCTTACGCCGGTAAGTACTCCGTCGGGAAATATGACGTATAAAGAAGCTCGTTTGGTGATCGAATGCGATCTCGCACAGACGCATACGGTGTCGTTGGACGAGGTGTATAATGCCGATAATAAAAAGTTCTATGAAGATGCCTATAATGAGGTCGGATCTTATCATAAAATTGTGATGGGAGATATCACCCATGTGTGGGTCAGAAAATAATCATCGATTCCCCTGCATGCTTCTGGTTCATTATTTTGCACGGCTTCTCCATTCCCTTGGAGAATGTCGTTTCATCTTTTTAAAATAGCGGTTGAAATAAGGAATGTCCGTAAAGCCACAAGCCCACGCTATCTGGCTTATATCCTTGTCGGGACAGTTTTTTAATCCGGAACAAACGGCTTCCAGTCGATATTCATTTACGAAAGAAATGAAACTCTTTCCGGTTTCCCGTTTAAAAAAAGCACAAAAGGCCGTTTCGCTCAGGCTGACTTTCGAGGCGATTTCCGATAAAGAAATCTTACGGCGGTAATTCTCTACCACATATTTTAAAATCAATTGTATACGGCGCATGTTTTTGGTGATGTCTTTCGATGCGTTATTCGGTATGCCTATCGGTTCGACCGAAGAGGTTGTGCCGATGAGTCGGAGCATCTTCAATAACGACAATAATCGTTCACTTTCGCTTAAGGTTTGCATGGAAATCAAGGCCTCGGTAATCGATTGTGCCGCCTTTCCCGTTATCTCGACGCTTTGCATCATCGACAGGAGCTTGTGGGAGGTATATTTCCATTCGTTAAAGAATGCCATGCCGTTTTCTAATAGGGACGGGTCGAATTGTACGAATATGCATTCCCTGTTGCCGTCCGGGGCACAGCTTTCGGGATTGTATATCCAACAATGGGGCAGATTGGCCGGAACAAACAGTACTTCTCCGCGTTCAAAAGGTTCCGAAAAATCGCCCGTCATTCGATAACCGGCTCCTTTTAGTATGACAATAATCTCTATCTCGGGATGGAAATGCAGCCCGATCTCTTCTTGGTATCCCTGAACAGACCACCCGTAATGAAAAGAAGTGTTGCTGTCTTTCAGTACTTGTTCGTATTTAACTTCTTTTGCCATGCACTCATCTTTTATTTGTTCCAAAATAGCAAAAATAGACAATAACTGCTTAATATCGGACAATGTTCTTCGTTTTTTTTGATGTTTCTTTGTGCCGCTTAAAAAATAGATTGTATATAGATGAAAAAAGGTCTTTATGCATTGTCTTTCGGGACTTTCGGCTTGGGAATTGCCGAATATATTATGATGGGTATTTTACCCGATGTGGCTTCCGATTTTGTTATCTCCCTGCCGGTGGCCGGACATTTGATATCGGCCTATGCGTTGGGTGTTTGTGTGGGAGCTCCTTTAGTCGCTATCATAGCCCGAAATTGGCCGTTGAAACGTATTCTGTTTGCTTTGGTCGGATGTTTTATCGCCGGTTGTCTTATCACAATGGCTTCCCCTTCTTATAGCTTTGCTCTTGTAGGGCGCTTTATTACGGGCATTCCGCATGGCTCGTTTTTTGGTGTAGGTTCTATCGTTGCGAGTAAATTATCGAAAGAAGGAAAAAGCACGTCTGCCATTGCCACGATGGTTATGGGGATGAGCATAGCGAATTTATTGGGTATCCCTATCGCTAACTGGATTAGCCATGCTTTTTCCTGGCGATGGATTTTTATATTTGCCGCTGTTTGGGGAGGAATAACGATTTCTACAATTGGTAAGTGGATACCCGCTTTACCGCCCATGCCGAAAACAAACATCAAGGGAATGTTTCTTTTTCTGAAGAAACCGGAACCGTGGCTACTGATTGCCGCGACCGTTTTGGGGAACGGCGGAATTTTTTGTTGGTATAGTTATATCAATCCTATGATGACGCAAGTTTCCGGATTCGATGTCTCCGCCATGCCGCTGCTAATGTTCCTTGCCGGGGGTAGCATGTGTGTGGGAAATTATGGGGGAGGTAAAATGTCGGATAAATTTACCCCCGGTATAGTGGCAATGTACACGCAATTCATTATATTTGCATCACTCATGGCCTTGTTCTTTTGGGGGCGTTTCGGATTTACTTCCGCTCTGCTTATGTGTGTCTGCACCGGATGTTTGTTTGCCGTCTCCTCGCCGCAGCAGATGTTGTTGTTGCAATATTCCTCCGGCGGCGAAATGATGGGCGGAGCGATGGTGCAGTTGGCATTTAATCTTGGCAACGCTTTAGGCGCTTATTTCGGAGGACTTCCCATTGCAACCGGCGCCGGAGTGGAATATTCGGCATTGATCGGTGCAGTGTTCGCCTTCACGGGAACCGGGGTGCTGGTATTGTTTCATTACTTGAGCGGACACGGAAGAACGCCGTCTGTCCCGCTTGTCTTTATAAAAAAGATCGTCGAATAGATCGACATACGTTTTATCATAAAATGAAAGGAAGAATATGAATTTACAATTAACGGGAAAAACGGCTTTGGTTACCGGCTCGACTGCCGGAATAGGATATGCGGCAGCGCTGGGACTTTTGAAGGAGGGCGCGAAGGTGTTTATCAATGGACGTGAGGAGAAAAAATTGGAGAAGGTCGTTGAACAGATCAAAAAAGATATTCCGAGTGCGGATGTCGAAGGAGTTGTCGCCGATTTTTCGAAAGTCGAGGAGGTCGATACCCTCATTCATCAAATAAAAGAGTTGGATATACTTATTAATAATGTAGGTATATACGGGGATCAACCGTTTGAGACAACTCCCGATGAGGTGTGGATGCACGATTTTGAAGTGAATGTGATGAGTGGCGTGCGTTTATCGCGGCATTATATTCCGTTGATGAAAAAGAAGAACTGGGGACGGGTGGTATTCGTTTCGAGTGAGTCGGCTATCAATATTCCGGACGACATGATTCTGTACGGGGTGACTAAAACGGCTATTTTGGCGTTAAGCAGAGGGTTGGCAAAAAGCCTTCGGGGAACAAATGTTACCGTTAATTCGGTGTTGCCCGGCCCTACATGGTCGGCCGGCAATTTGCGCTCGATGAAAGAACTGTCCGAAAAGAAGGGCATCACGGTGGAAGAAGCTGCTTTGGAGTTCGTAAAAGAGAAGCGGCCGGAATCCATCATACAGCGTTTTGCAGAGCCTGAAGAGGTGGCTAATTTAATTGTGTATCTGGCAAGTCCGTTGTCTTCGGCTACAACTGGAGCCGCTTTGCGCGTGGACGGCGGTATTGTGAATACGGCATTCTAATGTTGTGTCGACAAAAATTTAATGTTAAAAGTTTCCATTATGAATAGTAGTAATTTGTTTTCAGAAAAAAATATCGGTCCTTTTCAACTGAAGAACCGAATCGTTATTCCGCCCATGTGTCAATATTCTGCCGCAAACGGGCAAGCCACCGATTGGCATTTGATGCACTACGGTAATTTGGCGCTTTCGGGTGCCGGCATGCTCATTGTGGAGGCGACTGCGGTTTGCCCCGAAGGACGTATTTCGTATGCCGACTTAGGCTTATGGGATAAGAATACCGCTCAGGCGCTGCGCAAAGTCGTTGATTTTATGCGGTTGCATTCTTCCATGCCGTTAGCGGTACAAATAGCGCATGCGGGAAGAAAGGCGTCCACCGATTTGTCTTGGAAATCCGATGACTACTTGCCGGCCGACAGTGCGAATGGCTGGCAAACGGTGGCTCCTTCTGCCATTGCACAATCGACCGGAGGTACCGTACCGCACGAATTGACGAACGCGGAGATAAAAATCATTGTCGAACAGTTTGCCGAGGCTTCGGCACGTGCCATCGCTATTGGGTTCGATATGGTTGAATTGCATGCCGCGCATGGATATCTGATGCATGAGTTCTTATCGCCGATAACCAATAAGCGTACGGATGAATATGGAGGCAGTCTTGAAAACAGAATGCGTTTCCCGTTGGAAGTCGTCGATGCGGTGAGGGCGGTTTTGCCGGCAAACACTGCGTTCGGTGTCCGCATATCCGCGACCGATTGGATTGATCGCGGATGGGACTTGTCGCAAAGCATCGTATTTGCAAAAGAACTGGATAAAAGAGGCTGCGGATATATTCATGTTTCAGGCGGAGGACTCGATGGCGGATTGCAAAAGTTGCCGCCTTTACAATCGGGTTATCAGTTATCTTTTGCCGAAGCCCTAAAGAAAGAGGTCGTGATGCCTGTAATCGGAGTCGGACTGATCACCGATCCGTTTGAAGCCGAAAAGGCGATAGCCGAAGAGAAAGCCGATTTCATTGCCGTAGGGCGTGGAATGTTATACGATCCGCGTTGGGCATGGCATGCCGCCGCCGCGTTGGGGGGACAAGTGGTTGCCCCGGCGCAGTATCTGAGGTCGAGTCCGCATCCGTACAAAGATTTATTTGTTTAAGAATAACGATGTTTCAAAAGTTGTTCTTAAAAGAATAAAAGTAAGGGATTGTAACTTAAAAAGAATATTTCTCGCAGATGGCGCAGATAAACGCAGATTAAAATCCGCGTTATCTGCGAGAAATAATTTACAAATCGTAAATAGAATATCGTTATAAGTATTGTGCTATTTATCGTTAGAATGTCCCCAGAAAGAAAGGACTAAAACGACGATTTGTTTTTCCAGTATTCTATATACCAATCTATGTTTGTGGCTAATTCTTCTTGACCATGTTGGAATTTCAAAATGTTTCAATCTCTCCGGTTTTCCGGTTCCGACAGTAGAATTTTCTCTCAATTCGTTTAGGAGTTGGTCTATTTTCAGTAGAATCTTTTTGTCTCCACATTGTTTATGTTTCTCAATATCCAGTTCCGCTTCAGGAGTATATTTAATTAGGGTTTGCTTATTAATTCCCGTTCATGCACAAAATCTCATTTGTGGCT
>ENA-UOOM01001777-UOOM01001777.1-fermentation-metagenome-genome-assembly--contig:-NODE-1777-length-19694-cov-5.507918_pt1 | contig 19694 bp, 15 predicted proteins | sample MGYA00245781_ERZ724031 | MGnify/ENA primary metagenome ERZ724031 (study PRJEB28704, sample SAMN03018317) | fermentation metagenome | biome: anthropogenic terrestrial biome; feature: soil; material... | reverse complement strand
TTCGAAGTCAAGAAGATTTATCCAAAAAGTGTACCGAATAAGACTCTATCTTCACCTGCATTTTCTATAACATCCTCAATCCACGTGGCTGAATAAAGCCAGCCATTTATATCCAGGTATATATTTGGATATTGATGTGCTAAACGATAACTATCCTGATATCCTCTATATGTTCCACCACAATGTGCCAAAATTATAATCATTTGTGGGTATCGTTCCATTATGCTGAAAAAAAGTGCAGGGCTGTTAGCCGGCTCACCTTCCCAGGTATGACATGATATGGCTATTCCTTCTTTATCTGATAATTCCCAAAGAGGTTCATATCCTGGATCCAACAAGTGCGCACCACAGTCCCTAGGATGAATTTTGACTCCTGCAAAATTAGGATGATCCTTATAGGTATTTATGTCTAACAAGCTCTCTTCAATATAATTCGGGTTATAATAGACGTATCCTAATAAGTTGTCAGGGTACTGATCAATACTTTTAAAAAGCTCGCTGTTTCCTAATTTTAATTTACCTCCAATAGCAGTAAGGCTGCTGGCAGCAATTTGTTTGATTCCCAAGCTGTTACTGAACGCTATCGCTTCTTTGAGAGGCAGCTGGCGTATGAATATACTCGAATAGTCTCCCAAATGACCATGGGCATCTATAATAGGCAGGTCTTTGGGAATTATTCCTCGCAGATAGCACTCTTTTATTGTCATATATATTCCCCTTTCTTATAGATAGCTCATTTGATGCAAGTATGCTGTAACACTTAAAATCTTGTCATTCCGAGTTTATCGAGGAATCTGAACGGAGAAGATCCTTCACTAAATATAGTGCAACTATGAAATTCCCTCAACCATGTATTTATACGACTTTTCGACGGACTCTTTTCCTGCTATAACAGGGAAATATTCCAATCCAAGGTATCTATCATAGGAGGACTTGTTAATTGTATCTATTATTGCCTTATAATTTAACTCTCCCATGTATAATTCGTGCCGTCCTGGAACTCCTGCAAAATGAAAGTGCCCTATCAGGTCGATATTTTTGGTGACATTATCGATTATATTGCCTTCCATAATCTGCATATGATACACATCGTATAAGTATTTAATTTTTTCACAATCTACACACTTGATAATTTCAAAACCCAAATAAGCTGAATCAAGATAGTAACCCTTGTGGTCTACAATAGAATTAAGCCCTTCGATATTTATGTTAATATCTTCTTTAACAGCTATATCAGCAACTCTTTTCAGGTTATCTATAATAATATTCTTCTGGCTGTCGGTTTTTCCTTCTACATCTCCAGCAAGAACAATTACAGTGTCACAACCAAAGCCCTTTACAATCTTAGCAGTCTCCTGCATATTTTTTACTACAACTGATGATGGATAGTTCATACTTTTTGCTCTGGTTTCCTTAGCACAGCATGCTGCTATTGCAATGTTATTTTCAACTGCCAACTTCCCAATCTTATCCAAGTCTTTTCCTTCGATTTCCCAGAATTCAATAGCATTAAAGCCGGTATCAGCTGCAATTTTAATTCGATCATAGAAATCCAATTCTGGCAAAACGCTTTCAATACATAGCGATGTTTTCATGATAATCCTCCTATGCCAATTCATTGGCTACTTTATTAATACCTTTTGCAACCATATCGCAATCTTCCAGTGTATATCTGTGTGGAATATCCAGATGCACAACTCTGGCTAAATACTCCAAAGTATTAGGATTCATGTCTGCTGAATATTGTACATCTTCACTTTTATGATAGGGACAAGTCCATGGGCATCCCTCAAGAGTAGGTGTTTTTTTCTCAATAACATGATTCCAATGAGCATAAATATGCCAGTCTGGTATTCCTGAGTTATAAACACCGTTTGCAGCAATTCCTTCTGCTGTCAGGGCTTCTATAAACTTTTGCGTCTTGTTCTTGTCATCCAGGTAGAACATGAGACATACTCCGCAATCGCCTTCAGAATCATATACAGGTCTTATTTTAATTCCCTTGGTATCTTTTATCTGGTCTATTATTCTGCACTGATTTCTTCTCATCAGCCCCAGCAAATAATCCAGTTTTTCCAATTGTGCCAACATAACAGCACCTGTTAGTTCACTCATTCTATAGTTGACACCACAGAATAGTTCTCCTTCATATCTTTCTTCAGCAAATCGGTCAGGCCTCCAGCATGCAGCTGTATCATGGTAACCCATGCATCGATCATATAATCTCTTATCATTGGTTATAACCATACCGCCTTCTCCAGCTGTAATAGTTTTATGATATTGGAAAGAGTAGCAGCCACAGTCTCCAAAGGTTCCAAGATATTGACCTTTATATGTGCCACCCAATGCCTGGGCTACATCCTCAATAACCTTCAAATTATACCTATCTGCAATCTCCATGATGCGATCCATATCACATGGTACTCCACGCATATGAACGACTAAAATTGCCTTGGTTGAAACTGTGATCTTATTTTCAATATCATCCGGGTCAATAGTTAGAGCTTCATCAACTTCAGCAATTACCGGGATCGCTTTAGCTGCGACAACTGCGGCACATGAGGCAAAAAATGTATACCCCGGTACAATAACCTCATCACCAGGTCCAATACCACATGCAACCAAAGCAGTAATTAAAGCGGAAGTACAGGAATTAACAGCCAGGGCATATTTGGCGCCCATTTTTTCAGCAAACTTCAACTCCAATTCCCTTACCTTTGATGGATGCTCTTCAGGCCCATAATATCTAAACAGATACTGCCTGTCTAAAGCCTCCATAACCTGCTTCTTTTCTTCTTCTTCAATCTCTACACCACCAATAAACATTGGGTAATTCGGAGTAGTCTTGGCCTTTGGTCCCCCATTAACAGCTAATTTTTCTGCCATTATAAATCCTCCCTTTTATTTACCATCTTTTTGTTGACCAGCTTAAAAATGTGCTAATCCAGCAGCAGAAACAACAGTTACTAAATTGTTTTATTAAATAATATCACAGTGTAATATGACTGTCAATATAAATACATAACTATAAAAAGCTCACAATGATTCTGTGTTAAAGTATAAAAACCGCCAGGGCATGCGAAAGTCTATAACTTTTACTGTAAGGGATGTGCTATTGCATTATATAATACTTCACTAAAAGGCCAAAGAAACCAGTCAAAGGACATTAGTAGATATAATTGACTAAATCGTTTTTATATATGATTTAAAACAAATCCTTCCCCATATCTTCTTCCATCTTCCTATAAGCAAGGGGCGAAATCCCCATCTGACGTTTAAATATTCTATTAAAATGATTTACATTATTAAAGCCGACATCATAGGATATATCTATAACCTTTTTATCTGTATTTCTAAGAAGCTCAAGAGCCTTCGAAACGCGAAGTTCATTCACATACTCTGTAAATGTCTTCGATGTAATACTTTTAAAAAGATACCCGAAATAGGACCGAGATAAGGCAGATACCTTCGCAACTTTTTCCATACTTAAATCTTCCGCATAATGTGTATCTATATATTTTACTGCGTTGAAAATGGCATCTCTATGCCTGTCATAAATAGGTCTGGTTTCTGCGTTTTCCAGATATACCGTAAATTCACGGCCTACCAAAACCAAAAGCTTAAGGAGTAAGGATCTGATCAGCAGAATATAACCAGGTTTCTTGAGCTTGTATTCTCTTAAAACTTCATTCAGGATGTCCTCAATTTCGATTTGTATTCGACCAACAAGGTTCAAACGTGGTCTTACCAGATTTTCGCTGACAAGGAAAGGCTCAATATATGCAAAATCCAGGAATGATTCTGCATGCTGGATGTTTTTGAAGTCTTGATTGATGAAATTAGGCATAAACTCAAATTCAAAGATACCAGCACAGCAATCGTCAGAGGCTGCTATCATGTGGGGAATATATGGAGGAATTACAAATATGTCTCCTTTAATAATATCAAAACTCCGTTTGTTTACCATATGTTCTGCTTTCCCACTATAGACATAATTGATTTGCATATATTCATGTCTGTGAAGTTGTGTAGTAAAATTGCCTATAGTATACCTGCGAATAAAAAATGGCAGATCACCATGCTTGTTGTCGATCATTTTCAACAATGGTACATCTTTATATTTTTCCTTATCAAGATGCTCCAGATTCATTTTAATTCCCCTTCGCAATATGCCTTTACTTTAAGTATAAAATAAATCACTCATTTTTGCTATACATTTATCACTTTATCATTGACCTATTCTATTCGGCTTTTTCAAGTCATCATCCATTTCTATCCAAGGGCAGCCATTCCAGCACCCTTTGTATCATCTTGTCCCAATAGTCCCAGGTATGAGTGCCGGGACCTTCTTCATAGATAAAATCAAAATCCAGTTCTTGAACAAAGTCGCGGAATCGGATGTTGTCTTCATAGAGATAATCCTCTGTGCCTACACATTGAAAGAGTTTAGGCTTGGGTCCATCAGAGCCGGCTGCTTTCTCTGCCAGATGGAACAAATCATTGTTGCTGCCAGGGATGTTTCTCCAATCACCAACAATGTTGCGAGATTCCAAGCTTTCGTTCATGGATGACAGTTGAGCGACATCCAATGCTCCAGACAGGCTTGCACCGGCTGCAAACTTATCAGGACAGGACAGAGCCATTTTGAATGCACCATAGCCACCCATGGAAAGGCCGGCCACAAAATTATCCTCTCTTTTATCGGATAAGGGGAAGAAGGAACGAGCAACAGCAGGAACCTCCTCGCTAATGAAGGTCCAGTATCGGTAGCCTATTGCCATATCTGTGTAAAAGCTGCGATGCACCGCAGGCATTACTACCGCCAAACCCAATGGAGCCACATACCTTTCAATAGAGGTTCTCCGCATCCATGTAGTATGGTCATCAGATAAACCATGCAACAGATACAGAGTTGGATGTTTTTTGCCAAGTACCCGGCTTTCCATACCAATTTGACCGGTAGTCTGTTGTGGAAGAATTACGTTCATGGAACAGTCAAGTCCCAGAACTTCAGAGGAAAAATCGCATTGTATAAATGCCACTTTTTATCATCCTTTCCAAGCTTGTTATAACTTCTTTTGTTATCCTAATTGTATATTGTCATGCACCTTTATTCTACCAGAATTACCGGGAGCTGTCATTTGTAACGACAAAATAAGTCGTGACCTCAACACAAAACGTTATTCGAGTTTAATGAACTATTTTTTGAGGGACAGCTACTTTACTTCGTATTGAAGCTTACTCCAGCAGTATCTCAAATTCTGACTCCTGAATTCTGACTACTTTGGTTGCGGCTGAAAGCCGCGCTATGGTATAATATTGCATAGACTATTACGTATTAGTAGAATTATACGTCGTAAAGGTAAATAATTATCCAGTATAGGATCCTTGGCGTGAAAAGCATTTAACAACTCTCTAACAATTATCGTTTATAATTCATCATAGGGTGGTTTAAATGGTTAAAATCTTAATAGTTGAAGATGACAAGGCAATAAATGATCTAATTGCAATGAACTTAAAATTGGTTGGATATGAGTATGTTCAAGCGTTTAATGGACATGATGCAATAAAAGTTATGGAAAACGAGCACCCACATTTGGTTTTGCTTGATGTTATGCTTCCATACATTGATGGCTTTTCACTTATGGAACGAAAAACATTTGGTGATATTCCCGTTATTTATCTTACAGCGAAAGTCAATTTGTCAGATAAGATTAGGGGGCTGAATTTAGGTGCGGATGATTATATTGTGAAGCCCTTTGAAACCGTCGAGCTATTAGCCCGTATTGAAGCCGTTTTACGTCGAACTAATAAAGCTGAGCAAGAGGTTAAGATCGCTGGTACAATTATTTATTTAGATGAACACATCGTGACTGTAAATGGGCAGCCTGTTGATCTAACTTATCGAGAATTTGAACTCTTAGAAACACTTGTTAAAAATCGCAATATAGCTTTATCTCGTGAAAAACTTATAGAATTAGCATGGGGCTACGATTATTATGGTGATACTCGAACAGTTGATGTACACATTACAAAACTTAGGAAAAAGCTACACTTGGAAAGCCATATAAAAACAATTTATAAGTATGGCTATCGGTTGGAGATAGAGAGATGAAATTTTGGCAGAAAATCTTTATTAGTTCTATAATTCTTTTTGTTATTGTTTTCAATGTGGGAGCCTATTTCATTGTTAGCTATTCTTACGAATTTACATTGCAGAGAGAGAAAGAGAGCAGTATTCGAGAACAAACTGTGATTTTATCTTCAATAAATACCAGCATTAAAAATTATGAAAAAGCCCTACCAGGTGCCCCAAGGGATCTAATCATACTAAGCTCTATAATTAAACCATTAGCTGAATATTATAGTAGTCAAAATGTTTCCTTGGCATTGTATAAAGATGATAAACTGGTGTATTCAAGCGCTCCTGCAATCGATGCTGAGCTATTGAAGAATAACGGTAGCACAAAGATTTATAATACGAAAGTAGAGGATAAAAGGTATCTGTTTATTTCGTCCGGAATAACTGATTTTAAAAATTTAACATTCGTTTATGTACGAGACATCAGCTTGGTAGATGCATATAAACGGAAAGTAAGTCAATTCTTTGCCAGAATAAGCGTAATTGTAATTTTGGCTTTAAGCATTGCGTATTATTTTATTATTAAAAACCATACAAACCCCATAAAGAGGCTAAATATGGCGACTAAGAAAATCTCAAATGGAGCATTTAACGAGCGGGTGAATATAAAGCGTAATGATGAGTTAGGTGAACTTTCAAATACATTTAATGCTATGGCAGATTCTATCGAAGAAAAAATCAGCGAATTGATATCACAAGCTGAAAAAAGACAGCAGTTTATTGACAACCTAGCCCATGAAATGAAAACACCATTAACTTCGATTTTAGGTTATAGTGAATTTTTACAAAATGCAATGAGTTCTGAAGAAGAGAGGATAAAGGCTGCAAGCTATATTCATCGTTCAGCGAAGCAGCTTTCGATTTTGTCAACCCAGCTACTTGATATGGCTTTTTTGAGCAATGATGAGCTGAAGTTAAGTGAGTTAAAGGTAAAAGATTTATTGGATGCGTTAAAAAACATAGTAATGCCTTTATTGCAGCATAAACACCTTTGTCTAAAAATATCAAATGAGTTAGAAATAATAAGGGGTAATGAATCGCTTATATTATCCCTGCTAACAAATTTAGTGGAGAATGCCATAAAAGCTTCGGAAGAAACTGAGACAATTGAAATTAAAGTTTTTGCTAATAAAAATCCAGTATTTGAGATCATTGACTACGGTTGCGGGATGACTAATGATGAGCTCTCGAAAATATTAGATCCATTTTATCGTGTAGATAAATCTCGTTCAAAAGAAAGTGGCGGGGCTGGTTTAGGACTTTCTATAGTAAAAAAAATAGCTGATTTACATAATGCGAAAATAGAGATAAGTTCACAAGTAGGAATAGGAACAAAAGTAAGGGTTACTTTTTACAACTCTCTAACAACTTGATACTAGAATGACAATAATCCCTGCGTATAGTATTAATTGCAAGGGATAAAAATCTATAAAAGGAGAGAACTTTTCATGAGAAATAAAAAGTTTTTATTCGGTAACATCATAACAGCTGCTATTCTTTGTGGAGTACTTGTCATGAATGCTTTTATTTTTTCAACTGTATTAGCGGCAACACCTGATGAATCTGAAATAGATGAAGTTGCATCTACTGTTATCGAAGAATCATCCCCTTCAGCAGCGGAAAAAGAGACAATAAAAGAAGATGCTATCAACCTAAATGCTATAACAGAAGAAGAGGCATTTAAAATTGTTGACCAGTATGTCCTAAGAGCTAAAGATAAGCAGGGTGTTCATACGCCAGATCTTAAAACAGTCGAGCGCAGGTCGACATACGCTAGTGCGAGCTCTCCAGCAGATACAGACAAGTGGATCCTTGTATTTGGTAATGAAGATCAAGGCGCAACAGTGCGTGCTGAGGTAGATGCAATTACAGGGGAATTCTCTGGTTCATTTTATGTGACCCTACCCTAAAAATAAGCATGCTTAAATAATTCTAAAACAGTAATTTAGTATAGTATTTTGCGGCTCAACGGAAAAACCAATTATTATCCCTTGCATTTTCTCCTATAAAGCCAGTACTAACTTGAGACCTATGATTATCGTTAATATCCCCTCTCACTTCTCTGAGTAAGTATTTTAATTATATGGCAAGTATATGACGCATCATTTATAAATTACATAGTATCAGTTGAATTATGCGAAATATAGATTTTTATATTAGTAAGCACCGATTTATAGTACAACGGTGCTTGTTTCATAAATAATTTTTTGGATGTAACATTTTTGCTGTTCTAAAAGTATTAGTAGTGAAAGGGGGCTTCGGAATGGATCACAAATCGTTGCGTACGGACGATTGCGTGGAAGAAGTCATCAACGAATATTCCAGTACTGTTTATAAGCTGGCATATGCGAGGACAAGAAACAAAAGTGATGCGGAGGATGTTTTTCAAGAAGTTTTTTTACGGTACATAAGAAAGCATCGAACATTTGAGAGCAAAGAACACGAGAAAGCTTGGTTTATTCGTGTAACAATTAATTGCTGCAAGGATATTTGGGGTTCATTGTTTCGAAAACATACACAGCCTTTGGAAGAGTGTATGGTTGTATCCGAAATAGATGAAGTGAACCAATTGGAACAATTTTTATTGGATCTTCCCGAAGACTATCGCATAGTAATTCATTTGTTCTATTATGAGGATATGTCTACTTCACAGATCAGTAAGATTCTTCACAAGAAAGAATCAACAGTAAGGGTGCAGCTAACACGTGGAAGAAGGCTGCTAAAAGAAATAATAGAAGGGGCAGGTTATAATGCTTGAAAAATATTATCGTTCTATAGATTCTGAAATAGAGCCAAGCTGGGAGCTTATAAACAACACAAAATCCAAAATGTATGTGGAGTTGAATAAAAAAAATTCAAAAGTGTCAATAAAAAAAAATCGATATGTTCTAATAGGAGCAAGCTTGACTCTCTTGCTGTTCTTATCGTTGATAGCTCCTCAACTAGGTAATAATACAATGGATGATTCTATTCAGCTTACAAAATCTACGGATGGTGTTTCTGCGTATTATATTGACAAGTCACCAACTGTAGAAAACACAACTATTGAAAGACCACAAATGAGCGAAGAAGAACTAATAAATGGTGAACTGATTTTTAAAGGAAAAATTAAAGACATACAATATGTACAGGTAGATTTTGAAAAAAGCATTACCTATATAGCGGTTTTTTCAATCAAAGTAAGCAACACATATAAAGGAGAGCTGAGACAAGGAGATACTATCAAAGTAATGAGTCAAAGGACATACACGAATGTTCAAGAAACGGGCAGAATTGCTATAGATTGGGTACTTTCGCAGGCACAGACCGGGATGAATGGAATATTTATAGTTGATTCATTAGATGAAGAATCCTATATAGAAAAAGGTACAGAACGTCTTTATCTTCAAGACATTTCTCCTTATGTTTTCCAATTGGCAGGCGAATGCAGTGCGTTTTTGGAAGTGTCAGATCATGTTATTTATGATCCATCATTCAAATCACTGTCAGAGGATGTTACGCCAGAGGATGTCTCACTTGAGAGGGTTGAACAGTATATATTATCTATGTTACGACGCTTGAACCTCTCACGACTAAAGTCACGAGATTCTGTTGCAAGCAACAAGGCGTGTCCAAGGCGCCTCTACACTGTAAGACTTAATAGTCTATCAGCTTACGTCTAAAAATAGTTCTTTAAGAATACCTTTATTACAGAAGGACTAACTGACATATATGGTTTTACGCAAAAAATGATTACCTTTTGCAACCCGATACCATATGTAATTTTCAAAGAACGTTTGTTCTATTGTATGCCAAATTAGGACGAATTGCAAGACAAATTACTTTCATCTCATGTCTAAAGACGCGAGTGTTCAGCAATTATATGAATAAATTGAAGAACAATAACATCAAGAAAAAAAATAAAATCAACCATTGATAAATACTAATCTGTTCACCGCATCTGAACCGCCTGATTGATGCTGAGCAGATATAAAATTCGTTCCTTAACCGGTTTTCCAGTTATCTGTTCCAAGGCTTCACTGTATAAATCCATCTGGATTCTATAACGTTCCTTTAGCAGAAGCAGTTTTTCACCGGAATTCACATAATCGGTTTTGTAGTCTACCAGAATCCATTCACCTTCTTCCTCAAAGAAGCAGTCTATGACTCCTTGTATTAATAGAGTGTCTTCGTTAGGCTGCAAATCATCCAACAATTCATGAGCCTTCTTTCGTAAATTGAAGGGGACTTCCCGATGAACCCGGCTTGCATTTCGGATACGGTGACCAATTTCACTGTTCAGGAATCCAAGAATCTGATTCATGTTTGCAGCTTGTGCTTCTTCTTCCGTCAGCAACTCGCACTTAATCATATTCTCTATCTGCAGCAGAATATCATCTTTGGTCACCACCTTATTCAGATTCAGGTGTTGCAGGATAAAGTGTACAATGGTACCTTTTTCGGCGGCAGAAAACCTTTTACTGCCTTCCAGAAATCGCGGTCTGGCACGCAAAGAAGGGGAAGGATTGATAAGGGAAGGCACCGACGGTTCGTTTCCACTTCCCAACTTCCTTATTTCCGTTACAGTCATCTTCGAAGGGATGTTAATCGCATATCCATAGGGATAATCCCATGAAAACCGTTCATCTATCATTTCCCGTAACCTTATTGCTTCCTTTACTACTTCATCTTCTTCATTAATTTTAAGTTCTCTAATTTCTGTTGTTTCTTTGTAATCATCCACAACAGCTGCAGTTTTTCTCTTACCCTTTTGAATTATCTCGCTGATGGTTTTTTCCGGATTCTTCAGGCGAGCTAGAAATTCATTGCGAGTTTTAGCTTCTTCTCGATGAAAAGCAGTTACTTCTCCACGACCATGGAATTCTACCTGCCAGCTGGAGTCATGCTCCCAAAGAGGTTGATCAAGATCGTCATCAAGTAAATTCCTTAGTGCGCTGCAATCCGGATGACGCATTAATATCGGTCCAATCCAATCCAGGTAATTTAAACCCCTCGACAAGGAGTAAGGGCTGATTGGTTTTGCCCATTTGCCGGCAGTTCCAGATAAATCACGGACGGAACCTGTTAATATCAAGCGATCTTTGGCACGTGTCATAGCTACATAAAGAATCCTCATTTCCTCTGACAGGCTCTCTAGGCGAATCACTTGTTTCATAGAGGTTTTTGCTATGGTATCACAGGACTGCCTGGTTTCGGGGTTCACATATTTTGGTCCTAATCCCAGATCCTTATGAAAGAGAATGGATTCATTTGTATCTTTCAAATTGAACCGCTTGCCCAAGCCGGAGACCATTACTATTGGAAACTCCAGGCCTTTGCTCTTGTGTATGCTCGTGATGATTAAGACATTTTCATTTTCTCCCAGGGTTTTTGCCACACCCATGTCGCCACTGTTGCTTTGGAGGCTGTCAATGAACCTTATAAACTGAAACAGCCCCCTAATGGAGGTTTGCTGGAACTGACGTGCGCGCTCCAAAAGCAACTGTAAGTTGGCTTGCCTTTGAGCGCCTCCCGGCATTGCACTGACATAGGCAAAATAACCGGATTCACTGTACAGCTTCCATATAAAGTCCTCCATGGGCAGATAACGGGCAGCCTTCTGCCAGTCTTCCAATTTCTTGTAAAATGCCTTTAAACGCTGAGTTAAACCATCTTCCTGCTGGTTCATATATTCATGAACTGCTTGATAAAACATTCTTCCTTTACCCTTGGTTCGAATGCGAATCATATCATCAGCATCAAAGCCGCCGATTGGAGAACGCATTACCGTAAGCAATGGTATATCCTGTAGCTTGTTATCGATTACCTTTAAAAGAGCGACAATGGTTTTCACTTCCTGAGCTTCAAAATAGCCGGTATTGCTGTCGGCATAAACGGGTATACCTTTGGCTGTGAACACTTCCTGATAAACAGGAGCCTGCATCTTCGTACTTCGGAGCAATACCACAATATCGGAATAGTCTATCTTTCTGTATTCTTCCTTTTTGGCATCGTAGATTTCCGTACCAATCAGCCTCTGAATCCTGTCCGCGGCAATGGCAGCCTCTACTTCCACATCGCTTAAGTCTTCAATATCAGGGTCCAGTTCTTCTTCTTCATCTACAATCTTTTCAACCAGGTGAAGCTCGATTTGTTGATTTTCAATTGGATGATCATCGTCCAGCCCTGGATAGAGCGCAGCCTTATCATCATATTCCAGCTCCCCAAACTGAGTAGACATAAGATGCTCAAACAGGTAATTTACTCCATCAAGTATGTAAGGACGGCTTCTGAAATTGCGGTTCAAGTCAATTCGTCTGTCCAGCTGCTCCTCACCTGTCTTATAGCTTCCATACTTGTCAAGGAAAATAGACGGGTCTGCAAGGCGGAATCGATATATGCTCTGCTTTACATCCCCGACCATAAACATATTATCTCTGCCGCGAATATAACCGAGGATGGTATCTTGAACAAGATTGCTGTCCTGATATTCATCGATAAAAACATAATCATAGGCATCTTGAAGTTCTTCTGCCACCTGCTCATGCTGCAGGATGTCCAGTGCATAATGCTCCAAATCATTAAAATCTATGATGCCCTTCTCCTGTTTTTTCGCCTTGAACCGGAGGTCAAACTCAAGAACCAGCTCACAAAGGCATTGCATATAGGGGTAAAGCTCGTTTAACTGACTTACGCTCTGCTCCAAGCCCTTAGTCAATATACTGCTGCCACCGCCTAATTTTTTAAATGCCTCTTTTGCCTGATTCCGCAGATCTTTAACTCTATCCTTTAAGTCCTCGTCTGCTTCTCCTTTTCTGCAAGTATTCAAACGAGAAAACCCGATTTGCTTATACACATCACTGCATGCCTGCAAGCCTGCCTTAGCTGCTGACATCAAAAGGGCGTTCATCTGCCGTAAATCATCCAGGATATTGTCTCCATAAGCTGCAGGACCATCAGGTCTTTGGCATAGACCGAGGGCTTCCTGCAATAGATCAATAATTCCCTGTATCTCCATTTGAATAGCAGACAGCAATGACTTTGCCCAGGGGCTGTCTTCCATCTGATGGATATTCATGGAAAAATCCTGCACCCGTTCCTCCAACCACTCCTGTGGAAAAGGCTTACTCTGAATAAAGCTGTGCAGACGCAGTACCAGTTCCTGTAAGGCAACATCCTGCCTGTTATCGCTGAAGCGCTCTACCAAACCCAAGAAGGCATCCTCAGCTTTTCCGTATTCTGATTCAAACAGATCTTCTATCACCTCAAGTTTAAGGAGACTGCATTCTGTTTCATCACCAATGCGAAAGCCAGGATCAAGATCGATTACATGGAAGTATTTACGAATGATACGAATACAAAAGGAGTGCAATGTACTTATGGAAGCCTTGGTCAAAAGGTTTAACTGACGCCTTAAATGCTCACTGTCGCCGCTTAGCTCTATGGCTTTCACCAGGGCAGAAGCAATTCGTTCCCGCATCTCTCCAGCTGCTGCATTGGTAAAGGTCACCACCAGCAGGCGATCCAAATCAACTCCATCTTTTATAATGAGCTGCAGGATTCGTTCTACCAGCACTGCTGTCTTGCCTGAGCCTGCTGCTGCTGCTACCAGCAGGTTGCAGCCTCGCGCGTCTATAGCTGCCTGTTGCTCCGCCGTCCATTTTGGCATATCACTTCTCCCCCTTCTCTTGATGGATACGCTGAATAACATCGTCGGTCTTAAGCTTGGGAATCAAGCGATATCCATTGTCTTCCAGCTGATAGTCGAATTGGCAGATGCCGTCATAGGGACAATATTTGCAAGCTGTATCATTGCCTTTCTTGGTGGGGGCGATTCGGATATTTCCCCCAAGCATATCCATGCCTATTTCTCCGATCAGCTTCCTGATATGTCCCAGCAAACCCAAAAATTCCTCTTCTCCCAGAACGGAAGAACTGGCATGGATGGAATCATCTTTGAGAACTGAAACAGGAATCACATCCGACCAACCACTGATTTGATCGTCCATAGCTCGTATTAGATTTACATCTTTTAATACAAGACCTTTTAACTTAAGCTTCTTTCGAATTTCCGTTTGTATTTTCTCTACCATACCATCCTCGCTGTTGATTAGAGGATCATCTATTCGGAAGTAGAAGATTCCTCCGGGTCTGGTCTTACCATGAGTTTTTCTCTGCTCCAGCTCCAACAAGGCTTCCAAATAGACCAGCAGCTGGAGCTTCAGTCCAAACCAGGCATCGGACAAATCGAAGCTTTCAGCTCCGGATTTATAGTCTATTACATTTACGTACAGGTCTTCATCGGTTTCATAGATATCTGCACGATCAATGCGTCCTTCCAAAAACATACGCTCCCCATCAGGCAGTTGAATTTCAATGGGAGGATAGGTTCCCTTTAAGCCAAAGCTGATTTCGTTGCCTACAGGTTCAAAACGACTTCGCCGCATATGATCTGCCAACAGCCAAACAGCCCGTTTGCTGATGCGTTTCAAGCGCTTAGAAAGATATTGATAACGGTTAGTGCTGAGCAAGATACCATGGTTGTGTTCCGGTAAAATTTGATCCATAATTTCATCTATTATGGTTTCACACTTCTCATCTTCCAGGGTTCTCCAATCTAACCGTTCCTCGACAACCCGCGTCGTAAATCCTTCAATGGAAAGATGGAAAAGTTCTCCCAGGTCTGGTGCTGCTACCGTATATTCCTTTCTCTCTCGAGGTCTTAATCCATAATGAATAAAATGGGCATAGGGACATTTCACATATTGCTCAAGCCTCGATACACTGGCTCGCAGGGGCAGCGAGTAAAGAGCAGCTGCCTTTTGTCTGCCTAAAGAAGCTTCCTGGTTTTGGTGGAACAAGCCTTCCAACAGTGTTTTCATATAGAAGCTCCAGGGATAAGCTTCCTGTTGACTTTGATTACTGTACCAGTCATATACCAGCCACCACAGCAGAGAATCCTCCTTGCCGTCTGCACTGTTTCGCATATGAGTCACCATATATTTATAGCTGCTTTCCGGTGTGGATACCATTGTTTCCTGCCCTTGCTCATTTATTATCAAATTGCTGGAAACGGGCAGCTTCGGAAACAGTTTTTTCAAGCGATCAACCAGAATCGATGGTCTTAAAGCCTTGCCTTCCGTATCGGACAGGGCATGACTGATCCAAAGAAACTCCGAGGGCTTGCTGAAAGCTGTGTAAATTCCAAACTTTTCATTAGCAGCCAGCAGCTCAGTATAGCCACCTAAATCCAGCCCTTCACGAAGTAAAAAATCCCGCTCGTCAGCAGCCAGCAAACCTTCATCCTGACTTCCGGTCGGGATAATGCCATCATTGCAGCCAATAACAAACAGAGCTTTTACATCTTGGCTCTTGGAGCGTTGGATGCTTCCAACCAACACCTGATCCAGTGTAGTCGGGATAATGCCCACCTCCAAAGAGGCAAAGCCAGCTTCCAAAATACCGTAACACTGATCCAGAGAAACCTTTTGATCCCCTAGAATCTCTGCCAGCTGATCGAAGGTATCCAGGAGAATGTTCCATATCTGAGTATTCTCATCTACCTGTTCCAATTTACCCTGCTCACGCAGCTCTTCAATCCAGTCTTCCAATTGTTGTTGAAGGTAAATTTCCTCCAGATGAATATATAAGGCAGTTATCATTTGCTTGATGTTGTCACTGCTTTTCAGTTCATTTTCCAGCTTGAGGAAAGGTGTAATGAACTGCTCACGGTAGTTATTCAAATCTTCCAGGGGATAATCGTCCTCTCCCAACAGGAAATTTTCCTTCCACCGCTTGCCTTTGATACCGTATTCTAGGCAGTAGTTTTCAAGCAGCTCAACCTGCCCTCTTTCCAGGCCGCAAAATCCGGTTTTGAGCAGCTTGAATACATCCTCGTATCTATAAGCTCTATCTACTACCCGCAGGCTGGTCAATACCAGATTTACAATAGGGTTTTGTATAACAGGTTTTTTTTCATCAAGGAAATAAGGGATACCGTATTCAGGAAAAATTCGTTTGATATAGCTTCCGTATATGGAAAGGTCACCGGAGACCACCGTCATTTCATTGAAACGCCAGCCCTTGTCTCTGGAAAGTGAAATGATTCTGGCAGCCAACCTTTCGATTTCCGATTCCGGATTGTTACCGGCAAACACTTCAACATGATTGACTTCCTGGCTGTAAGGCTGATAGGGATATTGATAAAGCTCATGCTCTAAATATCGCAGCTCGGGAGCTTTATACTGGGTATCTTCAGCTTGCCCAGCACTATTTTTCCTTTGCTCAGTCCGGGCGAATACAACTTGAGTATCTTCAGCTGGCTTCCTGCTGTTCTTTGAAGCGCCGGGCAAATGAACAAATTTCTCGTCAAAGTGATACTCACTTGCAATTTTTCTGACTTTTTGCAGAGAATTAACATGAACCTGAAAGATATCCTTATCCCTGCTCCCCTGCTCAAAATCCATAGCAAATGTGAGTGTCAGCTCTCGCGTTATAAGGATGAGCTTCTCCAGAACCCGAAGGGTTTGAGGCGGATAGTAATCAAAGCCATCCAACCAAATTCGCGCACCTAAAAGATACTGGGATTGATCCATTCGTTCAACCAGTGCATTGATGGAATCTTCTGAATCCATATACTTGTCTTGCAAATATTTTTGAAAGGCTTCATATATCAGGGCAGTATCATTCAACTTGCCTATCAGCAAGCCCGATATTTGACCGGATTTGTTCAGCCGTTCTGCCGTAAGACGAATCTGCTCAGGTGTTATATCGTGTTTTTTAAAATCAGACAGCAGTTGATTTATTTGATCTATAAACCCGCTTTGCCTGGAAACGGTTTTGTAAACAGTCAGCTGTACCCGCAGGTTCTCCATCAAGCGCTGCAAAATCATGTGTTTGCCTTGTTCATTGATATGAGTTCGGGTTAAGCCCCCAACCTCGTTGAATATCTTATGAGCCAGCCTAGTAAAGCTGAGAACCTCTACATTCAGAATGCCAGGCAGATTCAGCTTGTGAATCAGATCCCGTTCTGCTTGAAGGGTGAATTGTTCCGGAACCATGAGTATAAGGCGTTCTTCCCCTTTGCGCAGGGCATCACCGATCTCCTGATACACCTGCATGGTTTTACCGCTGCCGGATCGTCCGATAAGATAACGTATACCCAATTATACTCAACCCCCTGTGTGCTTAATCCACTATGCATAGATAATATCATAGCGCGGCTTCCAGTCGCAACAAAAGAAGTCAGAATTCAGAAGTCAGGAGTCAGAATATAATATAACGGCATTGTCTTTTTGATAACCATCAAACATGCCCTCTGACTGGGTTTCAGCAAATAAGTTTGCTAATAAAGCAAACTTATTAAGGATAATAATATATCAGTCTTTGCGGGTCATCGAATAAAATTTGTTACAACCCTTGGTTCTCGAACAGGATACTGAATCCCGGCTTCTTTTCCTGCTTGTATAGATTTTAACAGCCATGCCATATTTCTTCCCAGGGTTCTGCATGTCTGCATACCTTCCAGGTCCTGTCTTACTTCTTCCGGGGTGTTTCCATGAACCATGTTCCAATACTGGGAAGAAACGACAGGCATGCCGCAACCGGTAAAATACTTGTTCAGCTGGTCAAGGGCGGCAGAAGCCCCGCCTCGTCTGGAACTGACAACGGCAGCTCCAGGTTTGTTTGCAAAGATGTCTCTAGAAGAAAAAAACACACGGTCTAAAAGTGACTTGATATGACCGGATGCAGCTCCATAGTGCACAGGCGAACCAAACACAAATCCATCTGCTTCTTTTGCCTTATCTATCACAATGTTAACAGGATCATCATCAAAAATACACCTGTCTATATTACTGCAGCCTCTACAAGCTGTACATCCGCGAATTGGGTCACTGCCTACTTGGAGAAGTTCTGTTTCAATACCTTCCAGGTCCAGCACCTTAATTATTTCATTCAATGCCGTATAGGTACAACCCTTAGGTCTGGGACTTCCATTTATAAGCAATACTTTAATCAAAAAATCACTCCTTATCGGTAGGAAACAAATGTTGCTTTGTTTTATCCAATATTACCATGAGAATTTCCCCTAAAACATAACAGGAAAGAACTTGTCCTGCTGTAATGGAAAGAATGGACAGCAGCAATGGAAAATTGTAAACACAATGCAGCATAACACCTATCACCAATCCATTTACTATAATAGGGGGAATGGGTACCAACCACTTATTAGGTGCTTTATAAGACAAGTAAGCTGCTAATAATGTTGCCAAGCTGCCAAATATTACGTCAACAGCACCCATAGGGCTAAACATGTTAGCTAGAACAACGCCTAAGAACAATCCAGGAATTGCAGCCGGGGTGTAAAAGGGGAGGACTGTCAACATCTCTGAGACTCTAAGCTCTATTAAGCCATCTCCATAGGAAACTGGTGCAAAGACAAGTGTAAGAACAGTGTATATAGCTGCAATAACCGCAGCCCGCACTATAAAGAGTGTGTTAAAATACCTGGGTTTCAAAATGCTTCCTCCTCCAGAAAACCCGGTCATTCCCAATAATAAGGAATTATCTTAACAGCTTGCTGACATCCAATACCATGGTGCCTTGTATGCTGTCCACTGGAATGTACCCAATTATTCTGCTGTCCATACTGTTGTTGCGATTGTCCCCCAGTACAAAAACATGACCCTCCGGTACATAGTAGCTATCCTTGGAACCCAGCATTATTTCGTCAAGCAAATAAGGTTCTTCTAAAATTGTACCGTTACGTAATAATCTGCCATCTTGTATTTCTATGGTATCCCCCGCTAAACCAATAATCCGCTTAATTATCAATCTCTGATCATCTACCTGGCTAAAAATGCCCATGTTCTGGATATCGTACAATATTGATCGTTTTTGTTCTAATCTCCGATCGATTACAACAATATCACCGTATTTTAAATCCCAATTAAAAGTTCTGCCTAGCTTGGACAAAATGACATAGTCGTTGTTCTGCAAGGTGGGCTTCATGGATTCCCCTTCAATTTTAACAGGCTGGAATACAAATAAATTGATCAATACCGCCAGAACTACAGATAATACAATCATTTGAACCCATTCACGCAGTGTTTTGCGAATTCTTTTCCACATAGATTAAGTATATGCCTCCCTGATACCATCCCAAGACTGAATTCCAATTTCCATTCTATCATGAATTGTCTAGTAAAAAAACAAAATTCTAATGAAAGCCACCAAAAAACTAAAACACCAAAAACGCCCGCTATTAGAGGGCGCTTGTGAGGGACTTAACCTATTTTTTCACTTCAAACCAGCGATCAGGAATTTCGATTGCATGTAATCCAGCTTCCACCATGGCGACAGCTTCCAGGGTTTCGTCTTTTTGTACAGCTGGTTGCTTTGTATCAAAGAAAGCAAGCAGCTTGTCAATGAAAGCCGGCCAGAAGTCACTTGTGATGGGCAGGCTGACTCCCTCCCCATTGGAGGCTTGAATCTCCAAAGCAAATTGTGTCCAAGGCATACAGTGCACTGTTGAACGCCTTCCATCTCCATAATCATATGTCACCATGGGAGT
>ENA-UOOM01001775-UOOM01001775.1-fermentation-metagenome-genome-assembly--contig:-NODE-1775-length-19704-cov-3.128912_pt1 | contig 19704 bp, 18 predicted proteins | sample MGYA00245781_ERZ724031 | MGnify/ENA primary metagenome ERZ724031 (study PRJEB28704, sample SAMN03018317) | fermentation metagenome | biome: anthropogenic terrestrial biome; feature: soil; material... | reverse complement strand
TGGTTGTAGTATCCTGTTGCTTTGTTTGGTTGTAGTATCCTGTTGCTTTGTTTGGCTGTAGTATCCTGTTGCTTTGTTTGGCTGTAATACCCTGTTTGGTCGTTTAGCCATAGTAACCGGCTTGCTTTTTGCGGTCGTTGACTTTAATTTGTGTTTTCATTCACTTCATCCGGTTTTACTTTTACATTGGTAACATCTGGATTACTTTGCTCTTCTGTGCTATCCGTTTTATTCTGTTCGATATTATCATCATCATTGTCATTGTCAACGGTTTCTTCTACTATGTCTGGGTTTGGTTTATACTTGTATTTATAAACAATATCCTTCTTTTTCCCACCCTTATCATTAAAGAGTTTTCTTATCCAGTCTATAAGATCAAGAATATTCTTAGCTTTAACAACAATATCATTTTTAAGCATTTCTGCTGTATCTTTAGCGGTATCCGAAATTTTTCCGATATTACCAACAATTTTCTGCAGGCCTTCCATCTCTTCTTTTACAATATCGCTGACCTTTGCAACATTCTCTGTGATGCCGGGTAATTGTTCTATTGTACCGGTGATGCTTTCCCGGCTTTGTTCCAGCATTTTATTAATGTTTTTTAGAATACCAACCAAGTGAGACACTGCAAGAAGCAGATAAAACAAAACACCTGCTCCAAGAAAAAACAGAACAATTTTTATCAGTTCACCCCAGGTCACAACACTATCCATACCATTTCCTCCAAATATTATCTCTTAATCTATTTGATATTATGTAGCCGGGTTTTAGGCGTATTATCCCCTGTTGCCTTTGCTAATGAATTTCTAACTTCTGATAGCTCGGCTTCCCTTCTTGTGAGCTCAATAACAAGCTGCCTGTTTTCCTCGTTGGTTTTCTGAAGCTGCTGAGTCAACGTTGCCTTGTCCTGTTTTAATTCAAGAAGAGTTTTTTGAAGCTGATCAAGTTCAGACTGAAGTGATTCTTTCTTCTCTTTGGCTTTGAACATTTCATCGGCAACATTAACAGCTGTCAGAACAGAGGCCATTGACGTGCTGAGGGTATGGTTTGCCCTCATAACTTCAACGGTTTTTCGATCGACATAGAGCGCAACCCTTTGAATGTATTCAGCAGATTCGCCGCCGCAAATTGTATATTCATTTCCAGCTATACGCACACAAACCCTATTTCTGTCAGCCACCTTTATCAACTCCCTGTTTTTCTTTAGTATCTCTTAAGCCACCGGGACTTTACAGGAGATATCCGTAGTATGATTGATTTCTTTTCGATAATCACAATATAGTTATCCAGCCTTCTTTCTAAGGCTAATGAAATTTAAGACATTTTAAATTCCATTAGAAAGTCACTTTTTGACTTTCTGGTAGATACTCATAATATCGGTTCATATCATCTAAAACTTAAACGTCAGCGAACCTCCACCAAATTTGCTTTTCACACTAAAGTATATCATATTATGATCACTTACAGAAAGTCGTAAAACAATTTTTTCTACAGGAAGTTTTAGAAAGGTTTCTGTTCATACCCTCTATAATTGGGGATTTTTCAATCAGAATGGTTGAAAATATGCGAAAAGGTGGGGCGGGGGCCCATCTTAGCCTCGTTATAATATATATGAAGTATCTTAAATTTCGCCAAAAAAACACTATTAAACGCTCTGAAAGATAATCATATTACCGTTTTTTGCATCTGTCATTTAACATCTCTCATAGATAGAGAAATTCTCTTTCTTACCGGGTCAATATCTATAACTCTAACATTCACAATATCTCCTACTGAAACGACCTCCATGGGATTTTTCACGAACCTGTCGGCAAGCTGTGATATGTGGACCAGGCCATCCTGATGTACCCCGATATCCACAAAGGCTCCGAAATCTGCAACGTTGCGAACTGTTCCGCTTAATACCATACCGGGCTTAAGATCATTAATGTCCAGAACATCACGTTTTAAAAGCGGTGGAGGCAGTTCCTCTCTGGGATCACGTCCGGGCTTTTTTAACTCCTCTATGATATCAGCCAAGGTAGGCTCCCCGATGCCAAGCTCCTCTGCCAAATTTTTTAGACCAACTTTTTTTACCAGCAAATCCAATAAAGGAAGACTGCTTTCAATTTCATCGACCGATGCTCCAAGCTTTTCGAGCAGCATTTCGCAGGCTTTATAAGACTCAGGGTGAACGGCGGTCTTGTCCAGAACATTGTCCCCTTCATGAATTCTTAAAAAACCGGCACATTGCTCAAATGCTTTTGGTCCTAACTTAGGAACCTTCTTTAGTGTTGCACGATTTTTAAAGCTTCCTTCTTTTTCTCTGTATTCCACGATATTTTTTGACAAAGTTGCACTTACTCCTGAAACATATGACAGAAGTGACGGCGAAGCCGTGTTCAGATCCACTCCCACTCTGTTTACAACGTCCTCAACTACTCCACCAAGGGATTCACTCAGTCGTTTCTGGTTCATGTCATGCTGATACTGACCGACTCCAATGGCTTTTGGATCAATTTTAACAAGCTCTGCTAAAGGATCCTGTAAACGTCTTGCAATGGATACTGCACTTCGTAAAGAAACATCAAATTCCGGGAATTCGCTTGCAGCAAGCTTTGATGCGGAATAAACCGATGCTCCGGCTTCACTGACCACCATATATTTAACATCTCTTTTTACTTCCTTAAGCATATCCGCAACAAACATTTCAGATTCTCTGCTGGCGGTTCCGTTTCCTATTGAGATAATATCCACATTAAACTTTTCGATTAAAGCTTTTAAAACTTTTTTTGCTTCTTCCGTTTTGTTTTGAGGAGGTGTAGGATAAACAACGGTTGTCGCCAAAACCTTTCCCGTGCCGTCAACAACACAAATTTTACATCCCGTGCGATATGCCGGGTCAAGACCTAAAACCACCCTGTTGCGGACAGGTGGCTGCATTAATAAATTCTTTAAATTTTCGCGGAAAACAACCATTGCTTGTTCTTGAGCTTTTTCCGTAAGCTCATTTCTTATTTCCCGTTCTATCGAGGGATACAAGAGCCTCTTCCAAGCATCTTCTATGGCCGCAAGCATGTGTTTTCTGCTGTTTTTGTCACCGGTTATGTTGTATCTACCTGAAAGGTATGATAACACTTTCTCTTCAGGTATAATCACTTCAACTCGTAAGAAATCCTCTTTTTCACCTCTGTTAATAGCTAAAGCTCTATGGCTTGCCATGGAGTTAACCGGTTCCTTAAAATCATAATACATGCGGTAAACCGAATCCTCTTCCTTTTTTGCCTTGGTTTCGACGATCCCGGAGCGATGGAACATTTCCCTTATATCCTTACGGAATTCGGCATTATCAGATATTTCCTCAGCTACAATGTCTCTGGCACCCTGTAAGACATCTTCAGTAGTGTTAAGCTCTTTTTCCGGATCGATAAATTCAACTGCCTTTTTATCAATTTCCAAATCTTTAACCAATCCGGACATAATTATAGCAGCCAGTGATTCCAGACCTTTTTCTCTGGCTATCATTGCTCTTGTTCTGCGCTTTGGCTTAAATGGCCTGTATATATCCTCAATTTCCTGAATTGTTAACGACTTTTCTATTGAAGCGGAAATTTCATCAGTCATTTTCCCCTGTTCTTCAATTAATCGGTATACATCCTGCTTGCGATCACGCAGATTCTTTAAATATTCGTACCGTTCATTAAGCTCGCGAAGTACCTGATCATCTAAAGAGCCTGTCATCTCTTTACGATATCTTGCGATAAATGGAATTGTGTTCCCTGAATCAATAAGTTCGATTGTATTTTTTATCTGTGTAGGTTTTAATTGAAACTCCTTTTGTAAAATTGCTTGAATATCCAAGTTGCTTCCTCCGATTAAAGATTTCTATTACTTTATTCATATTCCCTAGGCATTGGTAATTACATGTTTCACAACCCTTGCCGATCATATACTCCTCAACTTTATGTAGTTAAATGTTTTTCAGCCTTTGGTGAATACATACTTCTCTGCCTTCTTTTTCACGCGCTGAAGGGCATTGTCAATAGATTTGATAGGTCTTTTCACCTGTTTAGCGATTTCTATATATGATTTCCCGTTTAAATAGAGAGATAACACTTGCCATTCAAAGGAAGACAGTATTTCGCCCATTTTATTTTCAATCCCTATGACTTCTTCTTTTTTTATTAAAAGCTGCTCCGGATCAGATACTATTTCATCACAAACCATGTCAATATATGTCCTGTCCGAATCATCATCAAATGCCTTGCGGTTCAGTGATATATATGAATTAAGCGGAATGTGCTTTTGACGTGTCGCATTTTTAACCGCAGTTATCATTTGCCTTGTAATACATAGCTCTGCAAATGTTTTAAAGGCCATAGCCCTATCAGGCTGATAATCACGGATGGACTTATATAATCCGATCATGCCTTCCTGAACTATATCTTCCCGATCAGCACCAACCAAAAAATATGTTCGGGCTTTTAACCTGACCAGGTTTTTATATTTATGGATCAAAAATTCCATGGCATCCTTATCACCATCCTTGACAAGAAGGACAATCTCTTCATCCTGCATGTCCAAATAATAATTTGTAGATTTCTCTGCTGCTGATACCATTTTTATGTCCTCCTAGGAAATTTATAACCCTGCAAAATTGGGCTCCGCTACTTAATCGCTAAAAAATGCTGCAATTGTTTCTTACATACGAGAATATAATTTTCCATGCAATAAAAAACAATCTCTACCAAAAAATTATATATTATTACGGCTGAGCTGTCAAGACAGCGCTCTTTTCCATCACAAGTCCTTTTACATTAATAAAAATTTCACTAATATTTAAAGCTGCAAATCTGTCCAATTCATTTTTTATCATTTCCTGAGCTATTTTTATTGCTCGGATGAGATTGTGACCATAAACCATAACGATGTCCATATCCAGAACAAATCCGTCTTCGCCTTTGTTTAACCTGAAGCGCGTTATCTTGTCCATTTCATCCATCCCGGAAATAATGTAATTCGTGACCTGATAAATCGCATAATCGGAGATGGTATATTTCCCATTGTAGCTAAAGGGTGGACGTACAACGGATTTCTCACCAAGGTTTTGGAAGTGTCCTTTGGCTTTTCGTTTAAAAATTTGCAAAGGATCCAGGAAAAAACCCGAAAAATCCTTCTTTAGTTCAAGGCTTGGAACAGGAATTACATGCTTTCCTTGGTTCGTTCGTGTTTTAATAGCCTGCTCTATTTCAAATTGTGTAGCTACATCGTTTATATAAACCCGCTCGCTAACAACACCCAGCTTCAGCGTTTCGGCTATTTTATCAACCATAGCATCGGATGTGCCTAAAACAAGTACAGATTCCGGTTTGCTTTTTTCTATGGATTCTATAACTAAATCCCGGTGATTAGGCTCATGAAACAGTGCTGTTTTGACGGAGCTTATTTTAGTCAGCTCCTTTTTGGCTGATTTCCCAGCTATAACACGATTCTGACAAATAAAAAGCCCGTCATCAATTATATAATCGATGTCCCGCTCCTTTGCAACCCAAAAAGCACGATAGCTTTTCCCTGTACCACTGGGGCCAATAAACCCAACGACCCTCATATAGCTCCTCCTAAACTTTCATTACCTTTTTACGAGTCATTAAACATTATAGCTAACATTGTGAATACATGCTTTTCCGCAGTAAATCATGTATACCTATTATACAGGATTTACTCACAAAAAAACAATGCACAATGTGTAGCGTACCACATGGAAAAAAGCGGAAAACATTAGTGTTCTCCGCTTTTAATTTATATCTTTATATTCTTGCTCTTTTACCTGTTACATAATAGAAAAATCTAAAACTACCACAGCCAATTAATGAACAATAGCATTTTCAGTTTCTTTATCAAACAGGTGCATAGCGTTCATATCAAAAGCAATTTTGATCTTATCACCCGGTTTTGTTGTGGATTTCGGATGAACTCTTGCTGTAAAGTTAATGCCATTGATAATCATATACAAGTAGGTTTCGGAACCGAGCATTTCTGTAACTTCAACCTTAGCATCTGCTAACGCGTTTGGCCATTTTTCAAGATTTTGTGGTTCGTCATGTGTGTTTTCAGGACGAATTCCAAATATGGCTTCTTTTCCGATATAACCTGATTTTTCAATAATCTTTGCTTTGTCAGCTGTTACCTCAAGCTTGGAATCACCAAACTGCAGGTATACTTTATCGTTTTCACTGATAACCGTAACGTTGGCAAAGTTCATTTGAGGACTTCCAATAAATCCCGCAACAAACAAATTAACAGGGTTATCATACAATTCTTGAGGACTGTCAACCTGTTGAATGAAACCATCTTTCATAACAACGATACGGGTACCCATTGTCAAAGCTTCTGTCTGGTCATGGGTAACGTAGATAAATGTTGTTTGAAGGTTCTGATGCAACTTGCTGATTTCTGTTCTCATCTGAACTCTAAGCTTTGCGTCCAGGTTTGAAAGAGGCTCGTCCATGAGGAATACTTTTGGTTCACGGACAATTGCACGTCCTAAAGCAACACGCTGCCTTTGACCACCGGACAATGCTTTTGGTTTTCTATCAAGCAGATGCTCAATATCAAGAATTCTTGCTGCTTCATGTACTCTTCTTTTTATTTCATCTTTAGGTGTTTTACGAAGCTTAAGACCAAATGCCATGTTGTCGAATACCGTCATGTGAGGATACAAAGCATAGTTCTGGAAAACCATCGCTATGTCTCTGTCCTTCGGTGCGACATCATTCATAAGCTTGTCCCCTATGTACAGTTCTCCTTCAGTAATTTCTTCAAGCCCGGCTATCATTCTGAGTGTTGTTGTCTTTCCACAGCCGGAAGGCCCAACGAGAATAATAAATTCTTTGTCTTCGATGTCAATACTAAAATCACTAACTGCTGTTACGCCACCGGGGTAGGTTTTGAAGACGTTTGCTAATTTTACGCCTGCCATTTAATTCCCTCCCAAAAAATAGATTCTTTAGTTTATAAGGTATATGAATACTTTAACATGATCAGCGTAATCTTACTACTACCTTTTTAACCAAAAAGTTTTTTTTCGTTTTAGTGACTTTGCATATAAAACTGCTTGCTTGCGAATAATTATTTTGATGTTGCATTTTTATACATTCGAATGTATAATTATGAAAAGAAATTTTATGGAGGTTTTATATAATGTCTCAAATAGCTGTTATTGGTGCAACCGGGTATGTTGGTACTGAAATAATCCGGCTTCTAACACAGCATCCTGAGGTTAAAATCGGTGCTGTTGTTTCCCGCAGCTTTACCGGAAAATCCTTTTCGGATGTATACCCTAATTTTGGCAAAATTTTTAATATGACAATGGACGAGATTGATATAGACGCTTTATGCGAAAATAATGATGTTTTTATAACTGCGCTGCCGCATGAAGCTTCCAATGAAATAATCCCGGCTCTTGCTAAAAAGGGTAAGCGTATAATTGATCACAGTGCCGCTTTCCGTTTCAAAAATAAAAACACATATGAAACTTGGTATAAATCTGCCCATGGTATGGAGGATTTATTAAAAGATGCTGTTTATGGACTTCCTGAGTTATATCGTGATAAAATAAACTCCGCTCAGCTTGTGGCAAACCCAGGCTGTTATCCCACCTGTACAATTCTTGGTATAGCACCTCTTGTTGCCGGGAAGCTTGCCCATAACACTAATATAATTATAGACGCAGTATCAGGGGTATCCGGAGCCGGAAGAAAATCTGATCTCGCTTATTCTTTTTGTGAAACACATGAGAATTTCAAGGCTTATGGCGTTACAAACCACCGTCATACTCCTGAAATTGAGCAAGAGCTTTCAAATCTTGCCGGTGAGGATGTTTTAGTTTCATTTACTCCTCATCTAATGCCTATTAAGCGAGGAATGATGTGTACCTCTTACGTAAATTTAAAAGACGGAGGATGGACTTCAGAAAAGCTTTATGATTTTTATTGCGAGTATTATAAGGATGAGTTTTTTGTAAGGGTTTTAAAACCGGGAATCTTTCCGGAAGTAAAGAATGTAGCAGGATCTAACTTTATTGATATAAGTGTTAATGTTGATAAAAGGCTAAATAGGGCTGTAGTTATCAGCGCTATTGACAACCTTGGAAAAGGGGCGTCGGCGCAGGCTGTTCAATGCTTAAATATTATGCTGGGTCTTGAAGAAACAACAGGGCTTAAACATCCTGCAATGTATTTGTAGGTCACGTTATGAAATTTTTATTTTATGATTGCTTCCCAGAAAGTCGTAAAACGTCTTTTTCCTGCATGATTACCTGCAGGAAGTTTCAGCAAGCTGAGGTAGGAAAGTTGAGTTGCTTAGATGAAATTACTTGAATAATCATCTATGGAATTATGGTTAAACTTGAGGTGAAGAGATGAAAGATATTATTAAAAAAGCAGAAATTTTAGTGGAAGCACTACCGTATATTCAGGCACTAAACGGAAAAACTGTTGTCATTAAATACGGTGGAAATGCCATGATTAATGATGAATTAAAAAACTATGTCATGGAGGATATAACCCTATTAAAGTATATTGGTGTGAACCCCGTAATAGTGCATGGAGGAGGCCCCGATATAACAAACACGTTAAAGAAGCTTAACATTGAATCCGAGTTTGTTCACGGCCTCAGAAAAACTGATGCTGCCACAATGGGAGTCGCTCAGATGGTTCTTATTGGGAAAACCAATAAGGAAATTGTTTCTTTACTAAATCAAAAGGGTGGAAAAGCTATTGGTATAAGCGGTATTGACGACAACATGATAGAGTGTGAAAAACTAACAAAATTAGATAATGGTCAGGAAGCCGATCTAGGTTTTGTGGGGAATATTATTAATATCAATCCCCATGTTTTAAATGTTCTTGCCAGTGGAGATTATATACCGGTTGTTTCCCCCATAGGCGTTGACAAAAACGGTCAGAGCTATAACATAAACGCCGACACGGTAGCAGGCGAGCTGGCCACCGCCCTAAAGGCAGAAAAGCTTATATTACTGACCGACGTCGAGGGAGTGAAATCCTCGAATGAAGATGAAAAAATATCTGCTGCTCTGACAGTTGACGAGGTTTATTCTCTTATCAATGAAAATGTAATCTCAGGAGGTATGATTCCAAAGGTATTAGGATGCGTTCAAGCCCTTCATAACGGCGTCAGACGTACTCATATTATAGATGGCCGGATCCCGCATTGCTTGCTGCTCGAGATCTTCACGAATAAAGGAATTGGCACTATGATTGTAAAAGAAAAGGTACGTTATTATAATAACGAGAATCTGTGAGCATAATACATGCATAATAAATTACTGCAACCCGGTGCAATCACAACAATAAAAATGAGAAGTGACATATCTGCACTTCTCATTTTTTTACAAAATATGGTGACCCATAGGGGACTCGAACCCCTGTAGCCGCCGTGAAAGGGCGGTGTCTTAACCGCTTGACCAATGGGCCGTGTAAGACCAACGATTTATATTTTAACTGCTACAGGATAAAAAGTCAAGAATAAAATGTTTCCTTAATCAAAATTTTTCGTATTTTTTCTGAGTAGACGCTTCTAACATCACTAAAGGTATTGAAATTTGTGCGTTTTGAGCTTATCCTCGCAATATTGTATTAGTCGATTCAAGCAAACGATTTTAACAAATATATCTGTTTTTGTTGTTTTTGTTGTTTTGGTTGTTTTGGTTGTTTTGGTTGGTTGCTTTGGTTATTTTGGTTGTTTTTACTTTTTTGTCTTCTGCTGTTTTCGCTATTTATCATTTTAAGCATTTGATCATAACAATAGTGGTATATAACCGCACATATAACTGTTATGATCGCATATGGCATATTATTTATTAAATTGTAACAGTAGAGAAGATACAACAATTTAATTTGTTTTCTTTCGTTTTTTGTCTTTACCATTTACGTGATCTATTATATGTTTATCAACACCCTTTTTACCTTTCTTTTTCTCTTTTCCCTCTTTTGTGAGAGCACTACTATTTTTATTAGCTCTTGACGCTTTTTTCTCCTTTTTTTCTTTAGTGTAATCATTAGTGTCTTTATTATCTCCTATCCGTTTTTTACCCTTGTCTTGAGCACGATTTTCTTTGTTTGCCTTTGTTTGCTTTTTTCCCTTGCGTGTAAAATCCATGTCGAAAAATTCATCTGGTATATCCAGATTATATATTTTATAATCATCGGTTAACATAACCTCTATTTGACGGGTTTCAGGACTGGACCGAACCCCCGTTATATCCACAGTATCACCAATACGGTAAATTGCTCCTGTGTGCTCACCTATAAGGCAATATTGCTTTTCATCATAAATGAAATAATCATCATCCATGCTGCTTAACCTAATCAATCCTTCGATTGTGTTATCCAGCTCGATAAACATACCAAATGAGGTTACATTGGCAATGACTCCTGTAAATTGCTCCCCAATATGTTGCTGCATAAATTCAGCCTTTTTCAAGTCGTCGCAGTCCCGTTCAGCTTCTTCAGCATTTCTTTCTCTTTCGGAGCATTGCTTTGTAATTTCAGGAAGAATATCTGCATAATGACGGTTTCTACTTTCGTCAAACTCCCCTTTAATGTATTCTTTCATAATCCGGTGAATGATTAAATCCGGATAGCGGCGGATAGGTGAAGTAAAGTGTGAGTAATAATTCGCAGCAAGCCCGAAATGCCATACATGCTCATCGCTGTACCGAGCCTTTTGCAAGCTCCGCAGCATCATTGTGCTAATAAGTCTTTCCTGAGGTATGCCTTTAATCCTCATAAGAACATCCTGAAGTGCCCGCGGATGAATATTACCTGAGCCCTTGATTCTTTGACCAAAGTTAAAAAGAAATGTATTAAGGCTTGTGATTTTCTCGGGTTCAGGATCTTCGTGTATGCGGTAAACAAAAGGTATGTTCGCCCAATAAAAGTGCTCGGATACTGTTTCATTACATAAAAGCATAAACTCTTCGATTATTTTGTTTGCAATTGTAAGCTGGTATTTCCTTATTTCAACAGGCTTCCCATGCTCGTCTACTATAATTTTTGTTTCCCCAAAATCAAAATCAATTGCACCTCTAATGCTGCGTTTCTTTCCAAGAAGTAAAGCCAGCTCCTTCATATTCCTGAACATGGGAACAAGAGACGTGTAACGCTCAATCAGCTCATTGTCTTGCTCCTCTAATATTTTAAACACATCGGTGTATGTCATACGTTCATCAACATTAATTATACTTTCGAAAATTTCATGGTTTATAACCCTTCCGAGGTTATCAATATCCATCATAACAGTAAAGGCCAAGCGATCCTCTTTCGCATTCAGACTGCAGATACCATTGGATAGCTCCCTTGGCAGCATTGGAATAACTCTGTCCGGGAAATACACGCTGGTGCCTCTTTTTACGGCTTCTTCATCCATTGGGGAATTTTCTTTTACATAGTGTGACACATCAGCAATATGCACCCCTAACCTATAAACACCCTCCTCAGCAATTTCAAGAGAAACAGCGTCATCAAGATCCCGGGCATCTTCACCGTCAATAGTAACCATCAATAAATCTCTTAGATCACGCCTGCCTTTTATTTCTTCAGGAATAACACTTTGAGGCTTATTACTGGCAGCTTCCAAAACCTCATCAGGAAACTCATACGGAATATTATATGTTCGTATGATAGATAAAACATCAACTCCGTCATCCTCAATTCCTCCCAAGATTTCAATGATTTTACCCTCGGCATTTCTGTCCTGCTCAGGCCATCTGGTAATCTCAACAACAACCTTTTGCTTAGGCATTGCATTCATTGATTTATCAATGGGTACAAAAATATCTCCTTTTATTCTGCGGTGATCGGGCACAACAAAACCGAAAGAACCGCTTTTTTCAAACACTCCAACCACTTTATCGTTAGCACGGTGAAGGATTTTTATTACTTCACCTTCGGAGCGCTTGTTCTCGTGCTGCATTTTCGTTATTTTTGCAAGTACGCGGTCTCCATGCATTGCCCCGTTTATATTTTCCGTCTGAATAAATAAATCCTCTTGATCCTGAGCATCCGGCAGCACAAAACCAAAACCTCTTTCGTTACCCTGGAATTTGCCGGATACGATACCCATACGGATTGATGAACCATAGCGGTTTTTTCTGGTTTTAATGATTTGTCCGTCTTCCTCAAGCTCATTCAATATTTGTTCGAACGCTTCCCTGTCTTCATGTGGTACATCCAACACTGTCGCTAGCTCATCAAAAAGCAGCGGATGGTAGGATTTTTCATTTAGGAAACCAAGTATTTTTTCTTTTCTGTTCATCATATAATCATCTCAATCCTTTTGTTAATGTTTTTCTATATAACTCAACTTTTCTCACAGCTTATTTAGTATTTTTAGAGATACCGGAACTAACAATTCTTAGTTGTAATATCAACTTAGTTGTAATACCAGCTTAATTGTAATACCAGCTTAATTGTAATACCAACTTAGTCGTAATATCATCTTTATAATAATATTATCTTCGTCATGGTTATTACAGCAAAGTCTGTATCCTACTAAGCAGGAAAGCATCAAAAACACTATGGGAAGCTTTGTATATAAGCTGTACGCTTTTATGTGTGTTAAATTTGCAGTTACATATATATAAGTTCTTGGTCGATTAACCGCTATTTCTTTAGGGTATTTTGGTAGTTGTTAATTGACATAACCATGTTGTTGCAGACCAATTAAAATATTTTACTATAGTTTCTTGCTAACTACATATAAATATACAGTGAAGATACAACGCTCATTCTACCAAAAGACTCTAGAATGTACCCAGCCAGGATAGCTTCGCAAGAAATTATAACAATTTGCTGCATTGTAGCGGGAGTAAATGATTTATCTACAAAATTATAAACACTTCTTTATTTATGGCAAAGCAACCCGTAATGTTTTGACTCGCCGCTGTCGTATGAAATAGGTACCCGACACCAAGCATTTTTCAACCATAATGGTTGAAAATATGCGAAGAGGTGGGGGACATCTTAGCCTCGTTATAATCCTAACTCTTCATGTATTTCTTTCATTGCAGCAAGACCTATGTCAATAAATTCTTCAAGCTGTAGGTCTAGCTCAACGCACGACTTTATCTGCTCACGGTTTGACCCTTTAGCAAAGCCCTTTTCATTAAACCTTTTCATCACAAATGCTGTGTCTACTCCCGATATATTCTTATCAGGCAGTATTAATGCACAGGCTGTTATCAAACCGGACAAAGGATCCGAGCAATATAAAGCTATATCAATCTTTCTTTTTCTTTCGATGCCATGGCTTGGGTTGTGTGCCTTTACAGCGTAGATAATAGTCGGATCAAAATTCAAGCCTTCAAGGATTTCCGCACCTAAAAGAGAATGTCTGTCTAGATCATCTTTTGTTTTGTCAAGATCAATATCATGCATAAGCCCTGCAAGACCCCATTGCTGTATGTCTTCATGAAAATACTCTGCAAGCTTTCTCATTATCGCTTCAACAGCAAGGCTGTGCTTTACAAGATTTTTTGTTTCCAGCCTGACAGCTAACTCTTCATATGCTTTTTGCCTATCCATACAAACCTCCGAATCTCTAATCATTTAACTCAACTACAACTCTACTATAGCATAGATTTTTACAACAATATATCGTTTTTTGTTTTTGTATCGCTTTGACATACCATTCGCCTCTCGCTCGAACCGTACATATGTTCTTACTGCTCTTTCTTTAATTGAACACTATCCGACCTATGCGAAATTTTTCTCCGAACGGAATAAAGGCGCGATGTTACATCAAGAATATCTGTAACAAGAAAAATCTACCTTTGCATATAACTGATATTGATGCTACAATCATTTTTATCGCCAGTTCGCAATATCCTGGCGGGGCTTGGTGCCCAATCAAAACTACGGAGGTTATTTTATATGAATAAAAACTTACAATTTATCGTACAGGCTGCGGTTATAGCGGCTGCCTACACTGCTTTAACCATGCTGTTTGCTCCTATCAGCTTTGGTCATGCTATTTTTCAGTTTCGAGTTTCTGAAGCATTAACTGTTTTGCCTGCCATAACAGCAGCATCAATTCCCGGTTTGTTTATTGGTTGTCTCTTATCAAATTTGTTGGTGGGTGGAATCGGGCCTATTGATATAATTTTTGGCAGTTTAGCAACCTTAATAGCCGCTATTTTGTCACGTAAACTAAAAAACACTCCATGGCTTGTTCCATTACCTCCTGTAATAATAAATGCTCTTATAGTTGGCAGCTATTTAAATTTCTTAAAACTGCAGGATGTTTCCCTTGCAGTAAGTGTAGGATGGGTTGCACTCGGACAATTTCTTGCCTGCTATTTTGTTGGTTATCCCCTGCTAATTGTTCTACGCAAGAGATTTGGTGGGAATCAAGCGGAGAAACAGTATTAGTATTGTATAAGAAGACCACAAAAAAGTAGCAGGTTGTTTAACGGGAGCCTACGGACTTTTTGCTTAATGTGAGCCCGCTGACTTTAACATAATTGGAGTCTGTGGGCTTTAGCTGTCTAGCATTGATTAGGCTATTAGAAACATCCCAATTTTCGAAATATCCAGATTTTAAAAATATCATGATTTTAGAAATATCCCGGTATAATAGAAAGTATAATAAACAGACAAAAAAAACACGCATTTATGCAAATATATCTGTACGATAGTATTTTACATAAATGCGATGCTTTTTAAGATATTATTAGATAACATAGTTAATGTTTACTTTGGCTATTCAACGTCCGCTCAACAAACTACAGAGAAATTCTTTATCGAACTTCTTACTCTTTTCTTTCGAGTAAATTTACTCTTTCTTCCGAGCTATTTGCCCTTTTCATCAAGCTAACCACAGTTTAAGGTAGTTCGCTATTTCACTTGTATTCCATTCCTATTTTTAAAACTTCCATTTCCTTTGGAATCATACTATGTTTTCTTTCCGGAAGAACTGCGTAAAGTGCCTTTTCAAAGTTTTCTACAGACACTATACTCTTTTCAGCAATAAGCTTACCCAAAAGAACAATGTTGGCAAAAGCCATATTTCCCATTTCTGACGCTATACCTGTTGCGGGTATTCTAAAGGACTTAATATCCTTTCTGGTTACGTCCTTATCAATTATAGAGCTGTCAATTATAATAATTCCGTCTTTATCAACCAAGCTCTCAAATTTCTCGAGTGATGGCTTATTCATAACAATGATTGAGCCAGCGCTATTAAGTACAGGAGAATCAACCGGATTGTCTGAAATAACCACACTGCTGTTAGCGGTTCCGCCTCTCATTTCCGGTCCGTATGACGGTAGCCATGAAACCTGCTTCCCATCAAGCATTCCTGCATACGCTAATAATCTTCCGGCCGACAGTATTCCCTGACCGCCAAATCCTGCTAAAATTACCTCATGAACCATTACCTATACCTCCAAGCTTTCTCCTTTAAATACTCCAAGGGGATAATGCGGAATCATTACGTCTTTGACGCGATTCAGAGAATCAACAGGACTCAACCCCCAGTTTGTAGGGCAGGTGGATAACAGCTCTACCATTGCGAACCCCTTTTTCATTTGCTGCACCTTAAATGCCTTTTTCACTGCTTCCTTTGCTTTTCTAATATGCTTTACATCATGCAGAGATACTCTTTCGATATATGCAGCTCCCTCAAGTGTTGCAATCATTTCACATACATTAATGGGGAATCCATGAAGATCCGCTTGACGCCCATATGGTGTTGTGGTTGAAAACTGGTTTAAAAGCGTCGTTGGAGCCATCTGTCCGGATGTCATACCATAGATTGTGTTATTAATAAATATAACTGTAATATTCTCACCACGGGCAGCAGCATGAACAATTTCTGCTGTTCCTATGGCTGCTAAGTCACCATCGCCCTGGTAGGTGTATACTATCTTGTTTGGATTGCTTCTTTTGACACCAGTAGCCACAGCTGGAGCACGCCCGTGAGGGCATTGTATCATATCGCAGCCAAAATAATCGTAGCTGTTATATGAGCAGCCTACTGATGCTATGCCAATTGTATTACCTTCTATATCAAGATCATCCATGGCTTCTGCTACAAGGCGGTGGGCAATGCCATGAGTACAGCCAGGGCAGTAGTGCATTGATGTATCCTTTAAGGCTTTTGGTTTTTGAAAAATAATCGCCATTTAACTACCTCCGTTCGGTTTTTCACTTTATGCTGTAACATGCTTACTGTAGATTTCTCTGACTTTTTCCATAATATCGTTCTTGTTTGGAACCATACCGCCCATACGTCCATGAAAGTATACGGGCTTTTTCCCGTTTACAGCAAGTCTCACATCCTCAACCATCTGCCCAGAGCTCATTTCAACAGTTAGGAAAGCCTTTGTCTTGTCAATGACTTTATCAAACACTTCCTGAGGGAAAGGCCATAATGTAATAGGTCTAACAAGACCAACCTTTAGACCTTCACTTTTTGCCATTTCGATAACACTTTTTGCAATCCTCGCTACAGTGCCATATGCAACAATGAAAATTTCGGCATCCTCGCTGTTATAAAGCTCATAGCGACATTCCTTTTCCGTAATAAGCTTATATTTATCCTGCAGATTTTGATTCATTTTTTCAAGAACTGCGGGGCTTAAGTGAATTGAAGTTATAACATTCTGCTCACGCTTTCCACCATGTCCAGTTACCGCCCAGGGTTTTTCAACCTTCTCAATGGTTTCTGTATCCTTGAATTCAACAACTTCCATCATTTGACCCAGAATCCCGTCTCCTAAAATCATAGCAACAATGCGATAACGATCTGCAAGATTAAAAGCCTCAACAGTTAATTCATAAAGCTCCTGTACACTTGACGGTGCCAGAACAATTTGCCTGTAATCCCCATGACCGCCACCTTTGCATGCTTGAAAATAATCACACTGGGCAGGCTGTATTCCGCCAAGACCCGGACCGGCACGAACAATATTCACAACAACAGCAGGCACTTGGGAACCTGCCATATAAGACAGCCCTTCCTGTTTAAGGCTGATACCGGGGCTGGATGATGATGTCATAACTCTAATTCCTGCACTACCGGCACCATAAACCATGTTTATTGCTGCTATTTCACTTTCTGCCTGAAGAAATACACCGCCAACCTTTGGCAGCTTTTTTGCCATATAATGTGCTACCTCTGTTTGTGGAGTGATCGGATAGCCAAAATAGTGAAGACACCCTGCTCTGATGGCAGCTTCCGCAAGTGCTTCATTCCCTTTCATCAATAACCTCTGACCCATTTGGTGCCTCCTTTACTTTTCAACAATAATAACACAGTCTGGGCATATCGTCGCACAAAATGCGCAACCGATGCATTTGTCCATATCGGTTATTTCAGCCGGATGATATCCTTTTTCATTTAGGCCGTGCTCGTTCATTTTTATTATATGCTTTGGGCAGGCATGTACACACAAAGCACAGCCCTTGCACTTATCAGTAATAAAAGTTACCTGTGCCATTCATTTCTTCCTTTCTAATGGTTTAAGCATGCTATAAAAACTTAAAGACCAAAAAAATATATATTTATCGACCTCATTAAATTTCGCAATTATTTATTATACACAATTTTATACATCAATGCAAGGTTAATGTAATATTATTCCATAGTTCTATTCCCGTGTCGTTCAGTTTATACATCCCATATATTTATCCATCCACAAAATAGGCTCGCTAATTGGAAAGTTTATTTTTGATGAACTTTCTTTCATAATAGCATGAAAAGCAACTGGTATACCCGTTTTTTTGAATACCTCCAACGAAAACTCTACACCCTTTTTTATATCGTTTGCAGTGGTATCTTCCATAAGATGACCATTATTAATAAGCGCGTCAACTTCCAACCCTGACGCCTCCTTAATTTCATCCAATATCTCCAAAACACCATCTATGGTTTTGGTTTCCGGTCTGAAACAATTAACGACGAAATACATTAAAGCGTCATCCTTTGGTATTTCGTCTTTGTATCTGCCAACAACCCGCGCTCCGGCGTCATCCCCGCCTACATCCACAACAAGAGTTTTGCTTTTATTCATTAAGAGTTTACTAAATTCACCGGTTAAAGCCGGTATATCAACATTTGTATTGGCGTACTTGGTTGTCATAACCGAAATGCTGTGTTTCTCAAGGATACTTTTTGCTTCATTGCTTCTAAAATAAGGGTTTATAATATCCAGATCAGCAAAAACAATGTTTTTTTCTTTCTTCGATAAATCAATAGCCAAATTTACAGAGATTTCAGATTTTCCACTTCCGTAATGACCTGTAAGTATATGAATTCGTTTATCCAATATATTCACCTTCAATTTCACCTTTAATTTCACCTTTATAATCAACTTTGATTTAGCTAACATAAATATGCGAAGAAGTGACCTACACTTTCAATGTCGTGAATAAGGTAGTTTAGAGTCGGGGGTCTTCTAATTTATCCATTATAAAGCACGGTCTTAGGGTCATTTTGTTATAAATTTATCAGTTTTTAGCGTATTGCTCTCGACCTGTTTCATATAGATTATTTCCAAAACGGTCTATTACAACAATAACCGGAAAATCAACAACTTCAAGTCTTCTGACAGCTTCGGTGCCAAGTTCCTCAAACGCAACTATTTCTTGGCTTTTAATGCTTTTAGAGATCAAAGCTGCAGCTCCTCCGACAGCACCAAAATACACTGCTCCATGCTTTTTCATTGCATTGACGACGCCCTTATCCCTCTCTCCCTTTCCTATCATCCCCGCTAAACCCATTTCTATAAGAACAGGTGCATATTTATCCATCCTGCCGCTTGTTGTAGGGCCTGCAGAACCGATAACCATGCCTTCCGGAGCAGGACATGGCCCAACATAATAGATAACCTGATTCTTTACATCAAAAGGCAGAGGTTTACCATCTTGAATTAATTCAATCATCTTCTTGTGGGCTGCGTCTCTTGCAGTGTAAATTGTTCCTGAAAGAAGAACCATATCCCCCGCTTTAAGTGTATTTACATCCTCAACAGAGAGGGGAGCTTTAATTTTTCTGTCCATAATAATTTTGTATGATGTAGTGAACAACTAAATCATACATCCCTTCCATATATTTACGCTCAATTCATAATATTAAACTAATTTTAAAAGCTGAATGAGCGATGTGACTGAAGCTTTCAAAATTTGGCTAGCTTATTACCGGTATAATTTTAGCATTAGAAAAATGTTCAACTTATATAACTTATATAGTATAGCATACAGGAATAATTTTTATGTTATTCATACTTTCCTTTATTACTAACCTCGCTCAAAGCGCTCGTACACGTGTGCCACAGTATCTGCAAAATCTGACTCCTGACTTAAGTGACATTCCGCATTTAGTGCAAAATAAAGCAATGTCGGATTCCTGTTGTCCCTGAAACCGCTTTGCTTTTCCCTCTGATTTCAGTTGATCCTGTGTTGGCACTTTCCCCCTCTCTGGATCCACCATTGATGCAACTGCGGCCTTTTGGATTTTTTCGATTGCTTCCAAAATTGTCTTCCAGTTTTGTATTGATTGGGCTGATAACTGTCCCTGGTTCTGTGTACGAGCATTGCAATCAGCTATCATTTTTTCAACTTCGGCAATGCGGTTATCCATACAATACTCCCTTCTGTGTGCTGCACTCCCATCACATTATGAAGTGCGGAGCCAGTAGGAGGC
>ENA-UOOM01001771-UOOM01001771.1-fermentation-metagenome-genome-assembly--contig:-NODE-1771-length-19740-cov-11.003962_pt1 | contig 19740 bp, 19 predicted proteins | sample MGYA00245781_ERZ724031 | MGnify/ENA primary metagenome ERZ724031 (study PRJEB28704, sample SAMN03018317) | fermentation metagenome | biome: anthropogenic terrestrial biome; feature: soil... | reverse complement strand
AAGAGGTAGAACCCGGGCATAAAGCAGCATGTTTTTTATGTGAATAGAGTGATACGAGGGTCAAAAGGTATTTTGCCCCCTGATACCTACGGATTGCTCCGCACTTTGTGCTCCCGCAATCCTAAAAACATTCGAAATCCGCCCTACTCGGGCTACTTTCTCATGTTTTGCGGGTCCCAAGGCCATGCTTTTCCATGCAAGCATGAAACGCATGGCCTTTTGACCCTGGTATCATAGAATATAAAAAAGACAAGGGACAACAATATGTAGGATGTGAATGAAAAAACAAACTACATATTGTTGTCCGTTATTGACAAGCCTACTATATGATGATAAAATATCTTTAAAAATAGTATAACTATTATCGGAGAAAGGGGCGATTTACAGTATGTATCAGGTAACAAAAAGAGATGGGAAAATAGCAGATTTTAATCTCTCCAAAATCGGCGAAGCAATCAGAAAAGCTTTCGAAGCTCAGGAGAAGCAATATAATCAGGATATTATTGACTTACTTGCATTGAAGGTCACAGCAGATTTTGAGCCTAAGATAAAAGAGAATCTTGTTTCTGTGGAGGATATCCAGGATAGTGTGGAGGCAGTATTGATTAAAGCCGGGTACGCAGATATCGCAAAGAGCTATATCTTGTATAGAAAGCAGAGGGAGAAGATTCGTAATCTGAATTCCACCCTTCTGGATTACAAAGAAATCGTAGACAGCTATGTGAAGGTAACAGACTGGAGAGTAAAAGAGAATTCGACAGTTACCTATTCTGTGGGAGGATTGATTTTAAGCAATTCAGGTGCAATCACAGCTAATTACTGGCTCTCTGAGATTTATGACGAAGAGATTGGAAATGCTCACAAGAATGCGGATATTCATATTCATGATTTATCCATGCTTACAGGATACTGTGCAGGCTGGTCTTTAAAGCAGCTGATCCAGGAAGGCCTGGGCGGCATTCCCGGAAGAATTACATCTGCACCGGCAAAGCATTTAAGCGTTCTCTGCAATCAGATGGTAAATTTTTTGGGAATTATGCAGAATGAATGGGCAGGCGCACAGGCTTTTTCGTCTTTTGATACTTACCTTGCTCCTTTCGTTAAGACAGACAATCTGACATACCCCGAAGTAAAAAAGTGTATTGAATCCTTTATATACGGAGTGAATATTCCTTCACGCTGGGGAACCCAGTCTCCATTTTCTAATATTACCCTGGACTGGACGGTTCCGAATGATCTGGCACATCTCCCCGCAATTGTAGGCGGGAAAGAACAGAACTTCACATACGGAGACTGCAAGGCTGAGATGGATATGATCAATAAGGCATTTATTGAGACAATGATAGAAGGAGATGCAGAGGGCAGAGGCTTCCAGTACCCAATACCGACTTACTCTATTACCCGTGACTTTGACTGGGGCGATACAGAGAATAACAGCCTGTTGTTTGAAATGACCGCCAAGTATGGCACACCCTATTTTTCAAACTTTATCAACAGTGATATGGAGCCAAGCGATGTCAGAAGTATGTGCTGCCGTCTGCGCCTGGACTTAAGAGAGCTCCGCAAGAAGTCAGGCGGTTTCTTCGGAAGCGGCGAGAGTACAGGCTCCGTTGGTGTTGTCACCATCAATATGCCCAGGATTGCTTACCTGGCATCTGATGAGACAAGCTTCTATAAACGTCTTGATAAAATGATGGATATTGCAGCCAGGTCTCTTCATACAAAAAGGACAGTTATCACAAAGCTCCTGGACGAAGGACTGTACCCATATACAAAGAGGTATCTTGGTTCCTTTGAGAACCATTTCTCCACAATCGGCCTGATTGGTATGAATGAGGCCGGATTGAATGCAAAATGGATAGGAAAAGATATGACAGACGAAACCACACAGCAGTTTACAAAGGAAGTGCTGAACCACATGCGGGAGCGTTTGTCTGACTATCAGGAAATGTACGGTGATCTGTACAATCTGGAGGCTACCCCTGCAGAGTCTACAACTTACCGTCTTGCAAAGCATGATGTTGCACAGTACCCGGATATTATCACGGCGGCAGAGGGTGATGGGACACCTTATTATACAAACAGTTCCCACTTACCGGTAGGTTACACGGAGGATGTATTTGAGGCTCTTGATATTCAGGATGACCTCCAGACACTCTACACCTCCGGAACTGTATTCCATACATTTCTGGGAGAAAAGCTTCCCGACTGGAAAGCTGCAGCATCACTGGTAAGGAAAATTGCGGAAAATTATAAATTACCTTATTATACAATATCCCCCACTTATTCTATTTGCAGGAATCATGGGTATATTTCAGGAGAGCAGTTTAAATGCCCATACTGTGGTGAAGAGACAGAGGTTTACAGCCGTATTACAGGTTATTATCGGCCGGTGAAAAACTGGAATGATGGAAAGGTCCAGGAATTTAAGGATCGTAAGGTTTATGATATTTCACATTCTCATCTTCAGGGAATAAACCATGAGACGGAGAAATCTGATGGGCAGGAAGCAGAACCCCGAATATCAAGGGGGGATGCCAAGTTCTATCTGTTTACAACAAAGACCTGTCCGAACTGCAAGATTGCGGCAAGTTCTTTGGAGAAGGCTAATATAGATTATGAAGTGGTAGATGCAGACAATAATGCCGAACTTGTGAAACAATATGGCGTGATGCAGGCTCCAACGCTGATAATCGTTGACGAGGATAAAGTTCAAAAATTGGCAAATGCTTCGAATATTAAAGCTTATGCAGAGGAACAATAGAGAAAGGAGGAGTGGCTATGTATGATATTGGAATTATCGGAGGTGGTACGGCCGGAATGACGGCCGCTGTCTATGGACAGAGAGCCGGAAAAACTACGCTGATTCTCGAGAGCGCTAGTTTTGGAGGACAGATTGTTTCCACACACAGAATAGAAAATTACCCCGGAATCGCGAGTGTAAGCGGAAGTGAATTTTCCACAAATCTTTTAGAGCAGGCTAAGAATCTCGGAGCAGAAGCTGTTATGGAACAGGTTACAGGAATCCGAGATGAAGACGGAATCAAGATTATTGAAACTGCAGGAAAAGAGTATCCTTGTAAAACGGTAATCATTGCATCCGGGGTAGCTCAGAGGCACATGGGGCTGGAAAAAGAAGTGAAACTTACCGGTTCGGGTGTTTCCTATTGTGCAACCTGCGATGGGGCGTTTTTCCGGGGACGGGATGTGGCGGTAATCGGAGGCGGCAATACTGCATTAGAGGATGCAGAGTTTCTTTCTAATTATTGCAGCAAAGTTTACTTGGTACACAGGAGAGATGAGTTTCGTGGGGACAGTACTGTTGTAGATATATTAAAGAAAAAAGATAATGTGGAATTTGTACTCAGCGCTACGGTAAAGGATATTGTCGGGGAGACGATGGTCGAAGGTCTTATACTTAACAATAAGAAAACCGGGGAGGATTTTGAGATAAAGGCAGCAGGAGTCTTTGTGGCAATCGGACAGATTCCGCAAAACCAGATATTTAGTGATTATGTGAAGCTGGACGGGGCAGGATTCATTCTGGCAGCAGAAGACTGCGCCACTTCACACCCCGGAGTCTTTGCTGCGGGAGACTGCCGGACAAAAGAAGTTCGTCAGCTAACAACAGCATCAGCTGACGGGGCGGTAGCTGCGCTGGCAGCCTGCAGATATCTCAGCAGGGGTCAGTAGCATAATATATCAGGGGTAAAAAGGGCAGGAGAACATTTCTCCTGCCTAAAATCTTATTTGGTTATTCTGAAATCAATCCATCCAAAGCTTCATCCCCATCCAGGATTTCATGTGCCCCAGCATAGTTTCATCAGGTTCTATGATGATACAAGTGCTCTTCTGATCTATGAAAATCATAATGGCAAAGGCTTTTGCCGAACTATCCCCGGAAGAGAAGTCCATAGTTTTGTCAGGGTGATAGGAATTCATACGTGGTGATCCCTTGGGGGCAATAATTTCAGCCTGCTGGATGTCCAACGTGAGAAGCTTTTTCCTTTTAGATTTACTGTAAATGGCATCCACTTCCAGGTCATGGTTCAGCAGTGTATATTCATATTCCACATTCAGTTTTTGAAAAAGAAAGTAGTAAGCCAAAAGTGCCAGCACTATTGTAATCACTATGCTTAAAAAACCCAGCAGCGGCAGAGTAAGCAGCAAGAACAGGGTGATAACTATGGTGACCACAATCCGGATCAGGTTCTCTTTCAGTCCGGATTTATGTGTTACAAGTTGTTCGTAAAAACTATCATTCATGTTAAGAGTTCCTTTCTGTCTGTAAATAATTCATGACCATTATTGCGATTTTAAGAGTCATGGCATCTTCAAATTTTCGTATATCCAGTCCGGTCTTTTTTTCAATCTGCTCCAGGCGGTAAATCAGGGTATTTCTGTGCATGTGCAGCTGCCGGGAGGTCTCTGCAATGTTCAGATTGTTCTGGAAGAACTTATTGATGGCGGCAGTCGTCTCCGCATCAAAGGGCTCCGGGGCTCCATTGCCAAATATTTCTTTCAGGAAACTCTCACAGATGCCAGATGGGAGACGGTAAATCAACCTTCCGACACCCAGTTGGTTGTAAGGGAAAACAGTCTGTCCGGAATAAAAAAGCTTTCCCACCTGAAGTGCCAGACTGGTCTCTCTGAATGCTCCGGGAAGTTCCGACAAAGTGTCCATATTTCCACTGTATGCGATTTGAACGTGGGTCAGAGCTTCCATATTCAGTGTATCTACAATCGTGTGGGACAGATGATCCATATCTTCATCCGTCTCACACACCTTTAAAGGCCTGAGAATGGCAATGCTCTTTTCACTCATGGATACCAGGTAAGTCTTCGACTGGGACGGAAAAAGATTCTTCAAAACTTGTATGATCGTATCATCCAGTATGTTTTTTGTCTCCGCCAGAAACAAAACTCTGGGGACTTCCGCATCAATGTGCAGGTTTGAGGCACGCTTTAAAATGTCGTAGGCCGGGATGCCTTCTGTCATCAGGCTCTGAAGAAAGTGACTTTTATTGTACTTTTCTTTATAGGCCAGAGAAAGACTATGAATCTGTGCAAGCGCAAATTCCTGCTCCTCGGGGGAATCAACATAAACGTCCAGGCCGATTCCTGTAACTTTTTTCAGTTCCGATAATGCTTTGTCTAACTCCGGCGTGTGTCCCATCAAAATCTCCCGTATACATAGAATCAAAGAGGCTGCACCATATAGCACAGCCCCTCTTTTAGTTTATATTATTATTCTAAAACATTAATTTACAATCGTCAACTCTGTTTCTTTGTCAAACAGATGAATTTTTTCCATATCCAGAGCGAAAGTGGCGTCATCACCGTTTCTCAGTGTCGTCCGTGGATTGACACGGGCTGTCATCTGAGTGCCTTCCACATCAAAATAAAGGAACACTTCAGCTCCGAGAAGCTCATATACTTTGATTTTAGACTTGATGACACTGTCAGGTGAACTATTGATAAATGCTTCTGAATCATGTACGTCTTCAGGGCGTATACCGAGAACAACTGTACTGCCATCATATTTACTGTCGAGTAAAGCCTTTTTCTTAGAGGCAGGGACTTTCAAAACGTGTTCCCCTACAGTAAGTGTTACGTCTTCGCCCTCTACTTTGACTGTTGCATCCATGAAGTTCATCTGAGGAGAACCGATGAATCCGGCAACAAACAGATTGCAAGGTGTGTTGTATAAGTTCTGAGGAGTGTCTACCTGCTGAACAACACCGTCTTTCATAACGACGATTCTTGTTCCAAGAGTCATAGCCTCTGTCTGGTCATGGGTTACATAGATGATGGTTGCGCCCAGATTCTCATGAAGTTTGGAGATCTCAATACGCATCTGTACTCTTAGCTTTGCATCCAGGTTGGAAAGAGGTTCATCCATAAGGAAAACCTTCGGATGACGCACAATGGCACGGCCCATGGCAACACGTTGTCTTTGTCCGCCTGACAGAGCTTTTGGCTTGCGGTCGAGGAGCTTTTCCAAATCTAGGATTCTTGCGGCCTCACGCACCTTTTTATCAATTTCATCTTTTGGCACCTTGCGAAGCTTCAGACCGAATGCCATATTGTCATATACTGTCATATGAGGATACAGAGCATAGTTCTGAAATACCATCGCGATATCACGATCCTTCGGCTCTACATCATTCATAACCTTGCCATCAATCTCCAGCGTGCCGCCTGAAATATCTTCCAGACCTGCAATCATACGGAGTGTTGTGGATTTTCCACAGCCGGATGGTCCTACAAAAATAATAAATTCCTTATCTTCGATGTCCAGATCGAAGTCTTTTACTGCCTGAAATCCATTGGGGTATATTTTTTGAATTCCCTTTAATGATAAACTTGCCATTTAAACAGCCTCCTTGAAAGTAGTGTTTCTTTGTTTGTTAAGACAAGTATAATAAATATATGAAGAAGTAACAATATCACAGGTAACTAAAAAAAAGAGAAAATTGTGTAAATTTCAACCATATAAATATGCTATACTAAATCATGTTCCATGATATAGGGGTCAAAAGGTATTTTGCCCCCTGATGCCTACGGATTGCTCCGCACTTTGTGCTCCCGCAATCCTAAAAACAAGAATGAAAAGGAGATTCATATGGAAAAGATATTAAATTACTTTACTATAGAAGGAGCACTGGGGGGAAGTCAGGACTGGTTTACAAATGTGGTGATGAATATTGGCGGCTGCGCGGCGGCGACTGCCTGTGACTCCTGCATCTATTTTGCGCTGCATCAGGGGCAGAAGCATCTCTACCCATATGACGTAGAACATCTGACAAAGAAAGAGTATGTGCAGTTTGCGATGAAAATGAAGCCCTATATTAAGCCAAGAATGGGAGGAGTAAAGAAACTGTCCATGTTTATAGACGGATTTTCAAAATACCTCCGGGACGTGGGGGATACAAGGATTAGCATGAATGGCTTTGCCGGTGACCATACAGCTGATGAGGCAAAGGCTCTGATTAAAAAACAGATTGACGCGGGTTTCCCCATCCCTTATCTTATGCTGAAGCATAGAAATCCTAAATACAAAGACTTTGTATGGCACTGGTTTTTATGCTTTGGGTATGAGGAAAAGAGAGACGGCTTCTTTATAAAAGTAGCTACCTACGGTACGGCATCCACCTTTGTGCTAAAGGATTTGTGGAATACAGGGTATGAGGAGAAAGGCGGGCTGATTCAATATACGGCTGCGCAGTAAGTAATTTTTGCGGCAGTTTAATTGACGAACAGTCTCTTATCGGCTACAATAGGTGTACTGAATAGTTACCTGAATTTTTATAGAAAAGAGGAGTTAAGATTATGGCAAATCCAATCGTTACTTTTGAAATGGAAAACGGAGATATTATGAAAGCGGAATTATATCCGGAAATTGCGCCGAACACAGTAAAGAACTTCATTTCTCTTGTGAGCAAGAAGTTTTATGACGGCTTGGTTTTCCACCGTGTGATTAATGGATTTATGATTCAGGGCGGGTGCCCCGACGGAACAGGCATGGGAGGACCGGGATATACAATTAAAGGTGAATTTTCTCAGAACGGTGTTGCCAATGACTTGAATCATGATGAAGGTGTTCTTTCTATGGCAAGGGCAATGCACCCAGACTCAGCGGGCTCACAGTTCTTTATTATGCACAAAAAATCCCCTCATCTGGACGGAGCATATGCTGCCTTTGGAAAGATTATAGAAGGTATGAATATTGTAAACAAGATTGCGGACACGGCTACAGATCACAACGATAAGCCTCTGGAGGCCCAAGTGATGAAACACGTAACTGCAGATACCTTTGGAGAGGATTACGGGGAACCAAAAAGAGCTTAAGCTAAGGTGCCAGAGAAAACACAGAAGGAATAGAACATGCAGAATCCGAAGCATTGGGGGTAAGACCAGGTGGATATGGTTCAATCCGAAAAATTGATTTATGAATATGAAAAACGGGACGAAGAGGGAAATGTAATCGGTATGAACCGGGCAATTGACGGGGTGGATATCGACATTCCCGAAGGCAGTTTTGTCGCCATATTGGGGCATAATGGTTCCGGGAAATCCACTCTTGCCAAGCACATGAATGCAATTCTGGTTCCCACGGGGGGAACCATGTGGGTGGATGGCAGGGACACAAAAGATCCCATGGAGCTTTGGAATGTCCGCCAGTCCGCCGGCATGGTGTTCCAGAATCCCGACAATCAGATTATAGGAACCGTGGTAGAGGAGGATGTAGGGTTTGGGCCGGAGAATTTAGGTATCCCCACAGATCAAATATGGAAGCGCGTGGAAGATAGCCTAAAGGCGGTGGGAATGCTGGAATACCGCTCCAATTCTCCGAATAAGCTTTCCGGAGGTCAAAAGCAGCGTGTTGCCATAGCCGGCGTCATTGCCATGGAGCCAAAATGCATTGTGCTGGATGAGCCTACGGCCATGCTGGACCCGAATGGAAGGAAAGAAGTAATCCGAACGGTGCAGGAGCTGCGCAGGCGCAAGAAGGTTACAGTAATCTTGATTACCCATTATATGGAAGAGGTGATTGATGCAGATCAGGTGTACGTAATGGACAGCGGTCATATTGTGATGCATGGAAGCCCAAGAGAAATCTTCAGCTGTGTGGATGAATTGAAACGTTACAGGATGGATGTACCCCAGGTGACAATGCTGGCGGAAGAACTTAGGAAAAAGGGATTGCAGCTTCCCGCCGGGATTTTAAAAACGGAGGAGCTGGTGGAGGCGTTATGTCAATTAAACTCGAACACTTAAATTACGTGTACAGTCCTGGGACAGCCTATGAAAAGCAGGCTTTAAAAGACATTAACCTGGAGATACCCCAGGGAGAATTTGTGGGAATTATCGGGCACACCGGTTCCGGAAAGTCTACATTGATACAGCATTTCAACGGACTCTTAAAAGCATCCGGGGGAGCGCTGTATTATAATGGGGAAAATATTTACGGGGATGGATATAATATGAAACAGCTGCGCAGCCAGGTAGGACTGGTGTTCCAGTATCCGGAGCATCAGCTTTTTGAGGTAGATGTGTTAAGCGATGTATGCTTTGGGCCGAAGAATCAGGGACTTTCTTCGGAAGAGTGTGAAAAGCGGGCAAGAGAAGCACTGGAGCTGGTGGGCTTTCCTGAAAAATATTACCGGCAGTCCCCCTTTGAATTGTCAGGAGGGCAGAAGCGCCGTGCCGCCATTGCAGGAGTACTTGCTATGAGGCCGAGTGTTCTCGTGTTGGATGAGCCTACGGCGGGCCTGGACCCGAAGGGGCGGGACGATATTTTGAATCAGGTGGAGCATCTTCACAAAAATACGAATATGACGGTGATTCTGGTGTCACACAGTATGGAGGATATTGCCCGGTATGTGGACCGTATCATTGTGATGAACCAGGGTGAAAAGATGTTTGACGGTAAACCTAAGAAAGTGTTTTCTCATTACAGAGATTTGGAGAAGGTGGGCCTGGCGGCACCCCGGGTGACTTACATTATGCATGCTTTAAAGGCACGGGGAATGAACGTGCGCACAGATGCGACGACAGTGGAAGAGGCTGCTAAAGAGATTATAAGGAGTTTCCATGATTAGAGATATTACCATCGGACAGTACTATCCAGCAAGAAGTGTGATTCACAGACTGGATCCCAGAGTAAAGATTATCTGTACTCTTTTATTTCTGATATCCCTGTTTATTCAGAGAAGCATACTGGGATATTTGATTGCGACAATATTCCTGGGGATGGTCATATACACAAGCCGAGTGCCGCTGAAATATATATTGAAAGGATTGAAGCCTATTATTATGCTTCTCCTTGTTACAGTTCTTTTCACGCTGTTTTTGACAAGGGAGGGAGAAGAGCTGTTCCATTTCTGGATTTTTAATATTACAGACAAAGGACTCAATATATCTGCGTATACTGCAATCCGTCTGATATATCTGATTATGGGTTCCTCCATTATGACCTTTACAACGACACCGAATGCACTGACGGATGGCATAGAGAGGGTTCTGCATCCTCTGAATAGGGTGAAAGTACCGGTTCACGAGGTGGCAATGATGATGTCCATTGCATTGAGATTTATTCCGATTCTGCTGGAGGAAACAGATAAGATTATGAAGGCCCAGATAGCCAGAGGAGCCGATCTGGAGAGTGGAAATATGATACAGAGGGTAAAAGCGATGATACCTGTTCTTGTGCCTTTGTTTGTGTCGGCTTTCCGCAGGGCAAATGATCTTGCCCTGGCAATGGAGGCACGTTGTTATCGGGGCGGGGAGGGCAGAACAAAGATGAAGCCGCTGGTGTACAGAGCAAAAGACTATCTGGCGTATGCGGTGATTGTGCTTTATATGATGCTGATATTTTTTGTGGGCCGGTTTGTGCCTTTTCATATCTGGATATTTTAGTGAGGGAATATGAAACGTTTTAAACTTACAGTGGCCTATGATGGGGCGAATTACTGTGGCTGGCAGATTCAGCCCAACGGTATTACAATAGAAGAGGTTTTGAATAAAAAATTATCCGGGCTGCTAGGAGATGATATTCGTGTAATCGGAGCCAGCCGCACTGATTCCGGTGTCCACGCGCTGGGCAACGTGGCCGTATTTGACTCAGACACCACAATCCCTCCTGAGCGGCTGGCCTATGCCTTAAACCGGCAGCTTCCAAAGGACATTGTTGTTGTAAAATCGGAGGAAGTTCCTATGAACTGGCATCCTCGGTATTGTAACTCAGTAAAAACTTATGAATATCATATTTTAAACAGCAAAATTCCTGACCCCACAAGGAGACTGACCCGGTATTTTGTCTCTTACAAGTTGGAGCTGGATAAGATGAAAGAGGCTGCCGCCTGTCTTGTCGGGGAACATGATTTTGCCAGCTTTTGCAATGTGAGGACAAATGTAGAGGATACCGTGCGTACGATTTACAGGCTGGACATAGAAGAAAGCGGGGATGAGGTTACAATACGGATCATCGGAAATGGCTTTCTTTATAATATGGTGCGGATTATTGTAGGTACCCTGCTGAGAGTGGGAAGGGGCTTTTATACTCCGGACCGGGTAAAGAATATTCTGGAAGCCAGGGACAGACAGGCGGCCGGAGTGACAGCGCCGCCTCATGGCCTGGTGCTGGTTAGGATTGACTATAAAAGTTAACGTAACTTATTGTTTAGGAGGAAATTATGAGAATTATAGAAGCAAAAGATTATGAAGATGTAAGCAGAAAGGCAGCCGACATTATCGGCGCTCAGATTATTTTAAAGCCCGATTGTGTCCTGGGGCTGGCAACCGGCTCCACACCGATAGGAGCTTATGACTGCCTGGCGGAAAGATGTAAAAACGGGGAACTGGATTTTTCGAGGGTGTCTACGGTAAACTTAGATGAATATAAAGGCCTGGACAAGGAGAACGACCAGAGCTATTATTACTTTATGCATAAGCATTTGTTTGACCGTGTGAATATAGATAAGGCACGCACCCATCTTCCCGACGGCATGGAACCAGATTCGGACAAAGAATGCAAAAGGTATGAGGATTTGATTGCATTTATGGGTGGTATAGATTTGCAGCTCCTTGGGCTTGGGCACAACGGCCACATCGGTTTCAATGAGCCGGCGCCTGCCTTCTGTAAAGAAACTCAATGTGTGAATTTGACGGAGAGTACAATTGAAGCAAATAAACGTTTCTTCGCTTCCGCAGATGAGGTGCCGAGACAGGCCTATACCATGGGGATTAAGACCATTATGCAGGCAAGAAGGATCCTGGTAGTTGTGAGTGGGGAAGATAAAGCCGGAATTGTTGCAAGAGCGTTGTCAGGTGATGTGACACCGGAGATTCCGGCATCTATTCTGCAAATGCACCCGGATGTAATTGTGGTGGCGGATAAAGCTGCCTTGTCTAAATAGTTATCTCAATGATACCAGGGTCAAAATACCTTTTGACCCCAACATCATCTCAATATAAAGCTTAGAATAAGTCACGGAAGCCGATTTTCAGCTTCCGTGACTACAGATTTCAAGTCTCTCTTCCGTTTCTTTGTGTTCTTTTAACTCATCTCGAAAAATATTAATATAAAAAGCCCCAAATTCGTGCATCATTTCCATAATCGGCACAAGCTGCTTTCCGATTTCTGTAATTTCATATTCCACTTTCGGGGGGACCGAAGGGTATACATGGCGGGTAATTAAATGATCTTCTTCTAAGCTGCGCAGCTGCTTGGTAAGCATTTTCCGCGTAACGCCCGGCATACGCCTTAAGAGTTCATTGTAACGCAGGGTCTTATTGCTTAATAACCATAAAATCAGTATTTTCCTTTTGCCTGAGAGCAATTTATGTACTAAAACCATTGGACATAAATCTTCCTTTAGACAGGTTTCTCTCATAAGACAACCTTCATGTTTATCTGTATTTGCTTCCATAAATTTATCAACACCTTTCTGAATGCATATCTGTTGGCAGGGTGTATATAATAAGGTATCCTAAAGGATACTTAGGCACTATAAAGTGCCTGCTTGTAAATAAAGAGAACATACTTTAATATGAGAGGAAATGTAATTTTTATAATACTTGCTTATTATACAGGAAATAGGGGTGGTTTGCAACTTTCTATTGTTAAGGAATTAACGCCGTTTCCTGTCGCATGCCATCTGTTTAGAGAGAACTAAGGAGAGAAAAAATGAAGAGAGTAGTAATTATTGGGGCGGGCTATGCCGGTATTCTTACGGCAAAAAAGCTTGCAAAAAAAATTAAGAAGCAGGGCGATGTGGAGATTACCATCATTGATAAAAACCCTTTCCACACGATGCTCACAGAATTGCATGAGGTTGCGGCGGGCAGAGTAGATGAGGACAGCATTAAAATCAGCTTAAGTAAAGTGTTCGCAGGAAGAAAGGTAAATGTTGCACTGGACACTGTAACGGATGTGGATTTTGAGTCAAAGCTTATAAAAGGAGAAGAGGCTTCTTACGAGTATGATTATCTGGTGATGGCTGCAGGTTCCAAACCTACTACATACGGAGTTCCCGGTGTAGACGAGTATACTCTTAAGCTTTGGTCTTATGAAGATGCCATTTTGCTCAAAGATCACATTCTGAATACGTTCCGCAGAGCGGCTGCTGAAACAAATGAGAAAGAACGCAGGAGGATGCTCACATTTTATGTGGTAGGTGCAGGCTTTACCGGAGTAGAAATGGTGGGCGAGCTGGCAGAATACGTACCGATTCTCTGTGAAAAATTTGAAATCGACAGAAAAGAAGTGACTATGGTCAATGTGGATGGCTTGAGCAGACCGGTTCCTAATATGCCGGAAAAGCAATCTGCAAAAATTGCAAAAAGGCTGGATAAGATGGGCGTTGAACTCTGTATGAATGCCTTTGTAACCCGGATTACCGAAAACTCCATTGTGTTTAAGCGCAATGATAAGGAGGAAGAAAGAAGCGTCGGAACAGTCATCTGGGTGGCGGGAATCCAGAGCTGCACGATAGCAGAAACGGCAGCGGATGCTCTGGAAAAACAAAGAGGCGGTCGGATTCCAGTGGACAAGTATCTTCGTTCCACGAAAGACGAATCTGTTTATGTTGTCGGCGACAACATGTACTATGTTCCCGAAGGAGATACAATGTCTGTTCCCCAGATGGTGGAAAACGGTGAGCAAAGTGCGGGTGCTGCCGCTCACAATCTTGCTGCTGCTGTAACAGGACAGGGAGAGATGGAAGAGTATAAGCCGTCTTTCCACGGTGTAATGGTCTGCGTCGGAGGACGCTACGGGACAGCCCATGTGGGGTTTGGAAAGCATTTTATTGGCCTGCCGTCCTTCCTGGCTATGTTTGCAAAACATTTTATCAATATCATCTATTTTATTCAGGTGTTGGGGTGGAATAAAGTATTCAGTTATATGAAGCATGAGTTCTTCACTGTCCGCAATTGCAGAAGCTTTGTGGGAGGACATTTCTCCAACAGAACGCCAAGTTTCCTTCTTGTTCCGTTAAGGTTCTGGCTCGGTGCCGTGTGGCTGTTTGAAGGTATCATGAAGGTGGTAGAAGGCTGGTTTAGTAAACCAATGCTGGAGGGATTTTTTGGCGGAGCCAATGGCTGGTATGACAGTATATTAAATGCAGCCGGCAAGGCAGCGGATGCGGTAAGTTCAGCTACTACTGCAGCTGCAAATACGGCGGCAGCAGATGCAGTAAGTGCAGCAACGGGAGCAGCGGCTGCAGGTGCAGCAGATGCAGCGGCCTCGGTAGGACATGTGATTTTCAACTGGAACATTTTAGGGCTCTTTAAAATGATATTTGTCAGTGGGGCAGACCTTGCATCCTCAACCTTAAATGATCTTGCTTTCAAGCTGGATGTTCCGGTTATAAACTGGTTTGTAAATAAATGTATTTTGTCAAATGATGGAGTGCAGATGGCAATGCAGATTATTATTGTAGTTCTGGAAATCTTAATCGGGCTTGCATTGATGGGCGGGCTCTTTACATCTCCGGCTGCAGCGGGTTCTTTGGTTTTACAGTTCATGTTTGTGTGCACTACAGGTCTGTATCTGAATACTTTCTGGATGATTTTTGCGGGGATTGCCGTATTGATTGGGGCAGGAAGATCAATCGGCCTTGACTACTATGCAATGCCGGCATTGAAGAAGTGGTGGAGAAAGCTGCCTCTGATTCGAAAGCTGTATTTGTATAATGATTAGAAAAGCTATAGGTGAAGAAATGGAGAAATTAGCATATGAGGAGTCTTATGAACTTGTAAAAGAAGAGATTCAAAAGGCCCTTACCAATTCTCCCCGCATAATCAATGAATACCTGACGCATTTATCTGCGGCCCAGGGGAAAATGATACGTGCAGTTTCGGTATTGACCTGTGCACAGGATGAGGAAGGAAAGATTAATCCCAGTGCGGTGCATGCCGCGGCTGCGATTGAAATCATTCATCTGGCATCTCTTGTCCATGATGATGTCATCGACGATGCGGATTTGAGAAGGGGAAAAGAAACACTTCAGAAAAAATACGGGAAGCGTACAGCAGTTATCTGTGGGGACTACCTGTTGAGTCTTGCGCTGAAAATGACTGCTGCGATTCCCAACCGGAAGGACTACGAAGATTATGAAGATATGAACCTGCCGAATTATATCAGCAGGCTCTGTCTTGGGGAGTTGCTGCAGCATATAAACAACGATAACTTGAATCTGACGGTTTTTGAATATATTAAGATTATATCGGGAAAGACAGCGGCGCTTTTTGAGGCTTCATTTCTGGCAGGTGCTATTATGGGCGGTTATCCGGCAGAGGAGATTAAGAAGTACCGAAAGATTGGAAATTATGCTGGTTTAATTTTTCAGATGCAGGATGACTGCCTTGATTTTGATGAAACGGTAGAACAGGCAAAAAAACCGGTGCAGTCGGATTACGAGCAGGGTGTGATTACTCTTCCTGTGATTTATGCACTAGGACAACTGCCTGATTTTAAAAAGAAGGCGGCCGAGGGATGCATTGGCAGAGCGGATATCAACCGGGCGGTGGAAAAATCCGGGGGGTTAAATTTCACGAAGCAGATGATCGGGCGGTACTACAAAAAAGCGGAGCGCTGTATCAGCAGACTGGATACCACAGAAGAAAAACGCAGAAAAATTACTGCGATTGTGAAAAAAGCAACAGGGATGAAGGTGGAGCTGTAGAGGGAGAGCGAAAGAAATGTTTGCAAAGTTTTTTAATTATATAGAGATTAAGACAAAGATTACAAGTACATTGACATTTCTCCTGACTATAGGATTCCTTTTATATCAAAGGCAGGAAATGCAATGGGGAAAGACACTCATTTTTTTTGCGGGGATGTTTCTTTTTGACCTGACAACTACTGCAATCAATAATTATATTGACACGAAAGATAATGATCAGATTCTTGCTTTTGGAAGAAGACAGGCACTTCTAATTATTTACGCTCTGTTTGGAATCAGCGGCGGATTGGGACTATACCTTGCTTACCTTACAGATCTGGTAGTTCTGGCTGCCGGCGGAATATGTTTTCTCTTTGGGGTGTTTTACACATACGGTCCTCTGCCGATTTCCAGGATGCCCCTGGGAGAAGTAATATCCGGTTTCTTTTACGGGGTCATGATTCCGTTTATATTAATGTATATCAATACCCCAAAAGGAACTTTTTTGACCTACAGACTGAACTGGGAAACAGTATCTTTGTCGGTGCAGGTTGTCCCAGTTCTCACATTACTGCTTTTTGCTGTGATACCGTTTGCAGTGACAGCGAATATTATGCTTGCAAATAACATCTGTGACGTAAAAAAGGATGTGGCGGTGAGGCGGCATACACTTCCGTATTATATTGGAAAGAAAGCCCTTCCTTTGTTTGCAGGACTTTACTATATGGCTTACCTTGCCACGATTTTGATGGTAATATTCAAAATTCTGTCCCCGTTATCGCTTCTTTCAATTTTTACGATCATACCGGTGCAGAAGAATATCCGCATTTTCTGGAAGAAGCAGGAAAAAAGTACAACATTTAATATCAGTATTATCAATTTTATTTTAATTATGGGTGGGAACATCCTGGCAATTTTTTTGTCAGTGATTCTTGACAGGATCCTATAACAACATTGTTTTCATCCGGGGAACCGGATTGAAATAGAAGTTACACAAATAGCCGCAATGGCGGCGCAAAATGGAGGTACAATATGAAAAAAACAGCAGCATTATTACTTTGCGTGACTCTGGCTGCAGGAGCACTTACTGCTTGTGGAGGAAATAAGACAGAAACCGCAAAGACAGAGGACAAAAAGACGCAGGACACCAAGGAGGAAACTACAGATGAGGGAGGTGCAAAGACCGGGCTTTCTGTAATCACATCACTTGCAAAATCAACACCGGCAAGTGAAGAAGACGGGCTGGCACAGACAGACTCTACAGTAGTGGCTGTACTTGTCGATGCCGATGGCAAGATTCTGGACTGCAAAATTGATGCAGCTCAGACACAGATCAGCTTTTCAAAAGAGGGCAAGCTTGTATCTGATACAGCAGCTGAATTTAAATCCAAACAGGAACTGGGAGCTGACTATGGTTTAGGTAAAGCTTCTTCCATTAAAAAAGAGTGGAATGAGCAGGCAGACGCATTTGCTGAATATGCGGTAGGAAAAACAGTAGATGAGGTGAAAGGCATTGCAGTAAGCGAAGAGGGAGTGCCTACAGATGAGGATCTCACATCCTCTGTAACTATCCATGTAGGAGACTTTGTCTCCGGCATTGAGAAAGCGGCGGCAAATGCAAAAGCTTTGGGTGCAGGCAGCTCCGACAAACTGGGCCTGGGCGTTACTACTCAAATAGCAAATTCTAAAGATGCAACAGCTGATGAAGAGGGACTTGCAGAGGCATATTCTATGTATTCTGCTATAACAACTGATGCAGATGGCAAAATCACAAGCTGTTATATTGATGCATCACAGGGAGATGTGAACTTTGATACAAAGGGGGCTATTACTTCTGATTTGAAGGCAGAGGTTAAAGCAAAGCAAGAGCTGGGCAATGACTATGGCATGAAAAAAGCTTCTTCTATCGGCAAAGAATGGTTTGAGCAGGCAGACGCATTTGCTGAGTATGCAAAAGGAAAAACAGCATCAGAAGTCGGCGGAATCGCAGTTAATGACGAAGGCCTTGCTTCAGACGAAGATTTGATTTCTTCTGTAACTGTGCATGTGTCACCATTTATATCTGTAGTTGAAAAAGCGGCAGAGAACGCAAAATAATAATTAAGAAAAAATGATTTCCGGGGGATGCATTATTCTCACGAAGGCAGCATACCAGGCGGACATGCAGGCGTGTCCTTTTGGCCGCCGCCTGTGAGACTGAATGCATCCTGTTTTGTGTAATATGTATTTGGACTGATTTTAGAGGTAGATAAAGCATGAAGATGGGAAGAAGAACAGCGGCATTTCTGGCGGGGGTTTTGACAGTATCAATGCTGTTGTCCTGCTCGGGACCGGGTGAAAAGAGATATGAGGCAAGCTTTCTGGAGCTTTTCGACACAGCCAGTGTAGTGGTCGGTTACGCAAAAAGCGAGGATGACTTTACAAAATATAGTCAGAAGGTTTATGATGAGTTGAAAGTATATAATGAGCTTTTTGACATTTACAATGATTATGATGGTATTAATAACATTAAAACAATTAATGACAATGCCGGAATCAAGCCTGTAAAGGTTGACAAGAAAATTATAGATCTCCTTTCTTTTTCAGAAGAAATGTATGAAAAGACGGACGGAAAAGTAAACGTTGCTTTTGGAGCGGTCCTTTCTTTGTGGCATGATCACCGTGAGGCGGGGTTAAATAATCCCGGCCGGGCAACTCTCCCGGATTATGAGGAGCTAAAAAAACAAAATGAACATACCAACATTGAGGATATGATTATAGACAAAAATGCATCTACTGTTTATTTACAGGATGGGTCAATGAGTCTGGATGTGGGGGCGATAGCAAAAGGCTATGCAGTGGAGCAGGTTTCCCGGTTCATACAGAAAGAGGGAATGAAAAACGGTATGATATCTGTAGGCGGCAATGTAAGGACCTTCGGGGAGAAATATGATGAAAAGGGGAAGCGGGTTCCCTGGACTGTGGGGATCCAAAATCCAGATACATCCAGCGATAGGAAGTCACTTTATGATCTGCACCTGTCAGGGTATTCCCTTGTAACCAGTGGTGTCTATGAGAGATACTATGTGGTGGACGGTAAACACTATCATCATATTATTGATCCGGAAACATTGATGCCGGCAAAATATTTCCTCTCTATTTCCATTGTGTGTAAAGATTCAGGGATGGCAGATGCCCTTTCCACAGCAGTATTTAATATGCCCTATGAAGAAGGAAGCAAGATGGTAGAAGGACTAAAAGGTGTCGAAGCACTGTGGGTATTTCCAGATAGTACAATGAAATACAGCAGCGGCTTTGAAAAGTGGTGTGGCTTATGATAAAAAAGAATGACTTGATTTTGGCAGGAACTGTGCTTATTGTTGCTCTTGCGGCAGTGCTCTTTATAACATTTACCAAAAAAGAGGGTGCAGAGGTCGTGGTGACTGTGGATGGAGAAGTGTATAAAACTATGCCCCTTGACAAGGATGCGACTCTGACTCTTGGAGACAAGCAGGGTAATTACAATGTGGTGGAAGTCAAGGGCGGTGAGGTGACGATGACAGAGGCAAACTGCCGAGATCAGATTTGTGTGAACCACAAAGCCATTCATTACAACCATGAATCAATTGTGTGTCTACCCCATAAAGTGACAGTGGAGATTCGCGACGGGGAAGAAGGAGATATAGATATAATGGCAAATTAGACAGTACACCAGTAAGGAGCACTTATGAAAACCAGAAATGTGGCAATGTACGGAATGCTGATTGCACTGGCATTCATTTTAAGTTATATAGAAAGCATTATACCAATTCCTGTACCAATTCCGGGAATTAAGATTGGGCTTGCAAATCTGGTCGTAGTCACTGCATTGTTTTTGATGGGACCAAAGCAGGCCTTTATGATGTCCATGATCAGAATTGTTTTGGTGGGTTTTACGTTCGGAAACCTGTCCACCATGATATTCAGCTTTGGGGGCGGACTGCTCAGCTGGCTGATTATGACAATCGCAAAGAGGTGGAACAAGTTTTCCGTGACGGGGGTAAGTATTCTGGGTGGCATCAGCCACAATGCAGGACAGATTCTGATCGCT
>ENA-UOOM01001768-UOOM01001768.1-fermentation-metagenome-genome-assembly--contig:-NODE-1768-length-19766-cov-9.724469_pt1 | contig 19766 bp, 17 predicted proteins | sample MGYA00245781_ERZ724031 | MGnify/ENA primary metagenome ERZ724031 (study PRJEB28704, sample SAMN03018317) | fermentation metagenome | biome: anthropogenic terrestrial biome; feature: soil; material... | reverse complement strand
GGAGATACAATAAGGCTAAGCTTTGAGGCTGAAGTTGAAAATACTGGTGTTATGGTTAAGAGTGGAAATGATTCTACTATTTTTAAAGCTTACACAGGGGCGACGGGTTCTCACATGATTAAAGCAGGGGGGACAAGAATGTTCGTTTTTGGGAATATTACTAATTTTAATTGTGGCAGCAATAGTACAAAGATTACAGGACTTGATGCTTCTCATAATACAGGATTGACTTATTTAGATTGCGCTTATAATGATGTTTCTACTTTGGATGTTAGCGGGCTTACGGCTTTGGAAGATTTGTATTGCGAAGATAATAATCTTTCTACTTTGGATCTTACTGGGCTTACGGCTTTGGAATATTTGTATTGCAAAAATAATAATCTTTCTACTTTGGATCTTACTGGGCTTACGGCTTTGGAAGATTTGAGATGCTATAAAAACAACCTTTCAAGCATTACAACAAGTGGATGTATTAGTCTTAATTACATTGATTGCTCAGGGAATAAACTTTCTGCTTGTGGGCTTGACTCCCTTTTCCACCAATTGCCAAGAAGAGCAGAAGACGATAAAGGAAGGATTTTGATTAGAGGCGGAGAGAGCTATGACCAACCAGGAGCTTTTTCCTGCCGTGATACCATTGCCACCAATCGCAATTGGAGGGTAACTGATAATAATACTGATATTGCAAACACAACCTATGCTTGTGATTATTTCACATTAGGGATTGAGGAAGTAATTACTGATAATATCTCTGCAAAGGTTTATCCTAATCCTGTTAGCAATGATTTGAATATTGAATGTGGTGAGAAGATAGAAAGCCTTGATATTTATGATGCTCTTGGCAGAAAGGTAATAAGCAAAGAAAACACACCAAAGAGTACAGCCATTGATGTTTCTAATCTTGATAATGGGATATATATTCTAAAACTTCGCACCTCAAAAGGAAGTGGAGAGTATAAGATTGTGGTTAATGATTAATGGTTAATTGCCGTCTGCTTTAGCTGACGGATAAAAAGAATAATTATTAATGAATAATAGTTAATTGTAGGGGCGAACACAAAGGTTCGCCCCTATTTTATTATGATTAATGATTGAAATAGTTAATTGATGCCAGTTTTTATATCAGTTAATTGATGTCAGTTTTAACATTAGTCAATTGCCGTCAGTTTTAACTGACGGATAAATGAATTGCATTATAATCATTAAGGGATTTATCCCTGATTGTTTGGGCTAAAGCCCATTTGTTTTTGTTTGTCTTTTGTTGTCCGTCAGCTAAAGCAGACGGCAATTAACTATCAACAGCTAAAACTGACGGCAATTAACCATCAACAGCTAAAGCAGATTATCAACAATTATCCGTCAGCTAAAGCAGACGGCAATTAACTATCAACAGCTAAAACTGACGGCAATTAACCATCAACAGCTAAAGCAGATTATCAACAATTATCCGTCAGTTAAAACTGACGGCAATTAACTATCAACAGCTAAAGCAGACGGCAATTAACAAAGAACAACTAAACAACTAAACAAATCAACAACTAAACAAATCAATAACTAAACAATTAACCACTATTTGAATGCTTTTTTTGTTGTATATTATAAGGTTTTAAGCTAAATAGTAGTATCTTTGTGCGATTTTTTATTAGATATTTATACTATTTATGAGAAAGGTTTACTTCCTTCTATTATTAGTCTTCTTGCCTCTTTATCTGCTTTCACAGGATATTAATCCAAAGGTTAGGCTTAAATTTGATACTCGTTTCGACTTTACTCTAAGAGTTCCTAACTCCAATAGCTTAAAGCCTCAATCGAGCTTTGACGGAAAGTTCTTAAATATTATCCTTGACGGACAAATTAACGATAAGTTTTCATATAATTATCGCCAAAGGTTAATTCTTGACGGCTTGAACGGATACAGGAGTTTCTTTAATGCAACGGATTGGATTTATCTGTCCTATAAGATTGATAAAAACTTTTCTCTTTCTGGTGGGAAGCAGGTTGTGGCAATTGGAGGTTATGAGTATGATGCTGCTCCTATTGATGTGTATTTCTGGTCTGAGTTCTGGAATAATATTGTTTGTTATCAGTTTGGTGTAAGTGCTAATTTCAGGTCAAATAATGAGAAACATAATTTGGGTTTTCAGGTTTCAAACTCTCCTTTCTCTGATGCCTCTTTGCAAGGCTTGTATGCCTACAATTTAATTTGGTATGGGAATATGGATTGGTTTAATACAATATATTCTGTTAATATGATGGAATACGAGAAAGGTCATTTCATTAATTATATTGCTCTGGGAAATCTGTTTAAGTTTGGAAAGGTTACTTTTTATTTGGATTTAATGAATCGTGCAAGTGCAGAGCAAAAGAATTTCTTTGCAGACTATACTATTATTGGAAAGTTAAACTATAAAGTTATTGACAAACTTAATATTTTTGCAAAAGGTGGTTATGATGAAAATAAAGCTCAGTCTCCATTTTCAACATTTATATATGATAGAGTAGTGGCTCCTGGAACAGAATATCTATTTTATGGTTTGGGATTTGAATATTTCCCAATTAAAAATAGTGATGATGTTCGCCTGCATGCTTTTTGGGTAGCAAACAATTATAGTCCAAAATACCATACTTTTAATGTTGGGCTTCGTTTCAGGATGAAGGTATTGGACAGATAGAATAATTGAAAAGAAATAATTAATACATTAATATAATATGAATTTTAAATCATTAAAGTTTCTAACAAAAAGAAGAATTGAGGCAGGTATATTCCTTATTATCTTCTTTGGTGTCTTTGGTTATATCTCCAAGATTATGGGCTTACCAAATATGCTAAATACAATTATGCAGACATCGTATAGTCTTTTGATTGAAACGGTTCTTTACATTATGGGGATTACTGTTCTTTCGGGAGCTTTGGGTAAGCTTTTGACGGAGTTTGGGGTTGTTCGTTTGCTTGAAACCATCCTTAAACCCCTTATGAAACCACTATATAATTTGCCAGGTGTTGCTGCTTTGGGTGCAGTTTTGACCTTTCTTTCTGACAATCCAGCAATCATTTCATTGGCAAAGGATAATAATTTCAGCAAGTATTTTAAGAAATATCAGTTAATCTCACTCACCAATTTTGGCACTGCCTTTGGGATGGGCTTGGTTGTTATTATATTTATGGCGGGCAAGGGCTATGCTGGAGCTGCCTTTATTGGATTGGCAGGAGCTGTGATTGGAAGTATTATTTCCACTCGCCTAATGCAAAGACTTACTTTAAAGGACTTTCCAGAGTTCAAAACAGAATTGGTTGAAGGAGGAGACGAGCAAAAGATTTCTTTCAAATCGGAAGGTAATTTGTTCTTAAGAGTATTGAATTCTATCCTTGATGGAGGAAAGACAGGCGTTGATTTGGGTCTTGCCATCATACCTGGTGTTCTTATTATCTCAACTTTTGTTATGATTCTTACCTTTGGAGCCTCAGCAGAAGGCTATACAGGCAAGGCTTATGAAGGAATTGCACTTCTTCCTTACCTTGCTGGAAAGATTAATTTTGTGTTTGAATGGTTATTTGGCTTTACCAACCCAGAGCTAATTGCCTTCCCTATCACAGCACTTGGTGCTGTTGGAGCTGCATTGGGTTTGGTTCCAAAGTTTCAGGCAGCCGGTCTTTTAGATGGAAATGCAATAGCTGTTTTTACTGCAATGGGGATGTGTTGGAGCGGTTACCTAAGTACACATACTGCAATGTTGGACTCTCTTGGATACAGGAAGCTAACTGGCAAGGCTATTCTTTCCCACACAATTGGAGGATTATTTGCAGGAATTTCTGCCCACTGGCTTTTTGTATTGATAAGTTTGTTCTAAATACTATTCTATTTGCTTTATAAGAAAGTCAAGCACTCTTTAAGGCTGTCTTCCCAATGAGGAATTGAAATACCTAAGTATTTCTTTGTTGAATCCTTATCCAAGACACTATAAACAGGTCTTTCAGCTGGTGCAGGATAGTCTTTTGAAAGTATTGGATTAACCTTGCAGCTAAGATTCTTAAGCTCCATTATCTTTTTTGCAAAGTCATACCAACTACAAACTCCTTCGTTACTATAATGAAGTATTTCTTTTGTGGAAGAGTTAGACTTGATAATAGCTTCCATAATTGCCTTTGCTAAGTCCTTTGCGTATGTTGGCGAGCCTATTTGGTCGTAAACAACATTAAGGTTTTCCCTTTCAGAGCCTAATCGTATCATTGTTTTAACAAAGTTATTTCCATATTCGGAGTATAACCACGCTGTTCTGATGATAGTATAGGAGTTTGCAAATGCCTGAATATTCCTCTCCCCTTCAAGTTTGGTTTTCCCATAAACAGACTTGGGGTTTGTTGCCTTGTCCAATGGGGATATGGGAGTGTTCTTTGAATTATCAAACACATAATCAGTTGAGATATGGATTAGGTGGATATTTCTTTTGGAGGCTTGAATGGAAAGGAGCTTTGGAGCATTAGCATTAAGATTATAAGCCTTTTCCTGCTCTGTCTCTGCCTTATCGACTGCTGTGTAGGCAGCACAATTAACTATTGAAGAGATATTATGCTTATCCAAAAACTCATTAATGCTTTCTTCCGAACAAATATCCAATTCTTCATAGTCGGTAAAATAAAACTTATAGCTTGGATAGTTCAAATGAATATCCTTTAAGCAAGAACCAAGCTGTCCTTTTGCTCCTGTAACCAAAATCTCTTTCATAATTCCTTTCTATTTTGTTCCTATTCCTTCGTAGTAAAAGCCCAATTCTCTCATTTCCTTGCCCTCATAAATATTTCTTCCGTCCAAAAGCACAAGCTCTTTCATCAAGTCCTTAGCTCTTTTCCACGAAGGCAAACGAAACTCTTTCCATTCAGTTAGAAGAAGAAGAGCATCTGCCTCTTCCAATGCTTCATAGGGGTCATTGCAATAAGTAATATTTATGTTTGGTAAGCGTCTTTTGGTTTCCTCCATTGCAATTGGGTCATAGGCTCTAATCTTACAACCTTCCTTTGAAAGGGCTTCAAGTATATACAACGAAGGAGCCTCTCTCATATCATCGGTTTCCGGCTTAAAGGACAAGCCCCAAATGGCAATCGTCTTGTCTTTTAATGAAGGATAAATCTTTTTGAGCTTATGGAAAAGGACAAGCTTCTGCTCATCATTCCTTTGCTCTGCTGCCCTGACAACCTTTAACTCTATATTGTTCTCCAATCCTGTTTGATAAAGAGCCTTAACATCCTTTGGGAAGCAAGAACCTCCATAGCCAATTCCAGAATAGAGAAACTTATTACCAATTCTTGGGTCGCTACCAATTCCTTTCCTTACCATAGAAACATTTGCCCCAACCTTCTCACAAAGATTTGCAATCTCATTCATAAAACTTATCCTAACGGCAAGCATAGCATTAGCTGCATACTTAGTCATTTCAGCCGAAGGAACATCCATATAAATAATGTTATGACCATTTAGGGTGAAAGGCTTATAGAGTTTATCCATTAACTCCTTTGCCCTTTCGGACTCAACACCAACAACAATTCTGTCAGGAAACATAAAATCCTTAATAGCATTACCCTCTTTCAAGAACTCAGGATTGGAAGCAATATCAAAATCAATCTTCTTTCCTCTTTTGTCCAAAGCATCTTGAATTGTTTTCTTAACCTTCTCAGCCGTTCCCACCGGAACAGTGCTTTTGGTAACAATCAAACAATAATCCTCAATGTTCTCTCCCACCTCCTTTGCAACATCTAAAACATATTTCAAATCCGCACTCCCATCCTCATCCGAAGGAGTACCAACAGCACTGAAAACTATGTTTGCATCCTTCAAAGAATCCTTTAAGGAGGTTGAGAAACTAAGCCTTTTCTTCTTAACATTCCTTTCAATCATTTCATCCAAGCCAGGCTCATAGATTGGAGAAATACCATTCTTCAAATTCTCAATTTTCTTTTTGTCAATATCAACACAAGTAACCTCAATGCCCATTTCGGCAAAGCAAGTCCCAGTAACCAATCCCACATAACCACTTCCAACAATTACAGTCTTCATATATCAATATTTATTAGATTTTAATTAAATTATAGTTTGCAAATATCTGAAATTTATTGCACCAAGCCAAGAAAAAGAATAGAAAATAGAAATGTCTATATGAATAAAAAGCCTTTCAAACAAATTAAACTTCGTTTCAATCTCAAAACAATGCCATTGTTTTACCCAAACAATGCGGTTGTTTTGCCAAAACAATGGCATTGTTTTTCACAAACAACCGCATTGTTTCGACTTCAAATCCTTATTTGAATAATTTAAAACCTTATTCTATTAGATTAGTACTTGATTTAAAGAGATATAAGCTTTAATAAATATCTATAATATTAAAGATAGAGTGCGTTAAATGATTACCCTTTTCGTAAAAATTAGAACTTGCCGCTAAGCCACCTTACCAAATCATTACCATTGGCATATATCAATAGGGCAAACAATAGTACCATTCCAACTATTTGAGCTCTTTCAAGAAATTTATCACCAGGCTTTTTCCCAGTTATCATTTCCCAAAGGGTGAACATTACATGCCCTCCGTCTAATGCTGGGATTGGGAGGATATTCATAAACGCTAATATAATGGAAAGGAAGGCTGTCATATTCCAGAAAACTTGCCAATTCCAAGTTTCAGGGAATAAATTACCAATTGTTCCAAATCCTCCAAGCGATGAGGCTCCCTCTTTGGAGAAAACAAACTTAAATTGCTTTACATAGTTAACCAAGCTTGAAACTCCTTGCGAAATGCCTGCTGGAATTGATTCAAAAAATCCATATTCAATCTTCTCTGTCTTGAACATTATGTATGGGTTCTTTGCTACTGCTCCTATCTTGCCATTATCATCAAGTGTGAAGGTGGAAGTCTTTTCTTCCCCATTGCGATAATAACCTATGCTTACAGATTTTGATTTATGCTTTGCTATTTCAGCAACGAAATCGGAAAAAGCAGGTGTTGAGACTCCATTTATTGAAACTATGCTATCCTCTACCTTCATTCCATTCTTTTCTGCAATTGAGCCTAAGGCAAATTGACCAACTACAAATGGGAAACGAGGTGTTGCAAATTGTTTTACTTCTGCGGCTATCATTTGTTTTGCGAAGTCCTTTGGCAAATCAAGCTTTATTGTTTCAACTCCTCTTTTGATTGTGCAATCGTGCGACTGGTCTAAAAGCAATTTCTCAACCACTTCCGACATATCTTTTACCGGCTTTGCATTAACAGCAAGTATTATATCTCCATTTTGAAAACCATTCTTCAAAGCTACCTCTGTGTAGTCGTAACCTAAGGTTGCATTTTGCAAAGGCAGGGTTTCTTCGCCCCAATAGAAAAGCATCATGGAAAAGATAACGATTGCTCCAACAAAATTCATTATCACACCTCCCAAAACAATCAATAGTCTTTGCCAAGCTGGCTTTGAACGATACTCCCATGCTTGTGGTTCGGAAGAAAGCTTATCGGCAGATGTTGTATTTTCATCAATCATTCCGGCAATTGAGCAATAGCCTCCAAGTGGTACCCATCCAATTCCCCATTCAGTGTTTTCTTTGTTTTCTTCAAAGCTCTCTGGTGCTTTTTTGCTAAACCAGCTTAGTTGCCATTTGCCTCCAATCTTCTTAGCTCTAAGGATTGAAAAATAGGGATTAAAAAACAAATAGAATTTCTCTACTCTGGTCTTAAATAGTCTTGCAAACAAATAGTGTCCTAATTCATGTATGAATACAAGTAGTGATAGTGCAAGTAATAATGCTAAAATCTTCATTTCTTTTATCTATGGTATTATTTATTATCTTTATTGTAGGTACTTCCAGCTTAGTTCTTCCCTAACTTCCTTATCGGTTTCAAAAAAGTCATTAACGTTTGCATTTGCAATAAAATTGTATTTACTCATTGCATTTGCAATAATTTCTGGGATTTCCAAAAAGCCAATCCTCTCTTTTAGGAAAGCCTCAACAGCAATCTCGTTTGCAGCATTCATAATTGTTGGTAGGTTTCCTCCCTTTTGGATTGCTTGATAGGCAAGCGAAAGACATGGGAAGGTTTGGCTGTCGGGCTTAAGGAAACTAAGGTTTGGATTATTATATATGTTGAATTTTGGGAAATTAGTTTTCAACCTTTCGGGATAAGTTAGGGCATACTGGATTGGCAAACGCATATCGGCTAATCCTAATTGTGCTTTCACTGAACCGTCCTCAAATTCCACTAAGGAATGAATAATAGATTGGGGATGTACAACGGTTTCAATCTTCTCAACAGGCAAATCAAATAACCATTTAGCCTCAATAACCTCCAAGCCCTTATTCATTAGGGTTGCAGAATCAATCGTAACCTTATTACCCATTACCCAATTAGGATGATTAAGAGCCTCTTTGGGAGTGATATGTTTAAGTTCATCTTTTGTCTTTCCTAAAAACGGACCACCAGAGGCAGTAAGTATTATCTTTTCAATGGGATTATAGAACTCACCTGCCAAGCACTGAAATATTGCTGAATGCTCGGAGTCAACAGGAATAATAGGTACATTATTTTCAATGGAAAGCTTGGTTACCAACTCTCCTGCAACAACCAAGGTTTCTTTGTTTGAAAGAGCAATAGGTTTTTTAGCCTCAATAGCTTTAAGAGTAGGCTTTAATCCTGCAAATCCAACAATGGCAGTAAGAACAATATCTATGGTCTCCATCTGAACGATTTCCTCTAAGGCTTCTTGTCCTGCAAATACCTTAATATCGGTTGAAGCAAGAGCCTCCTTAACCTTTTGATATTGGTTTTTGTCGGCAATTACCACAGCATTTGGGTCAAACCTAAGAGCCTGCTCAATCAATAAATCAGCCTGCGAATTAGCGGTAAGCACCTCAACTGATAGTCTGTCCTTATGATGCTCTATAACCTCTAAGGCTTGTTTCCCAATTGAACCTGTTGAACCAATAATGGCGACTTTCTTTTGTTTCATTGCAAAACCTAACTTTTTTAATTTGCAGTTAGGTTTGCAAAAGTAACACTTTTTTATTAGTAAATCGCAAAAGCCATAAGTCTATTTCATTTACCATTGCATTAAATTCAAAAGCGGTGTAGCTTAATCAAAACCACACCGCCTTTATTGTTGTACGGGATTTCTTTGCTGTGCAAAGCGGCAAGCCGATAAGCACTCCCGCACGACGAGCTCCTTATTTTACTTTTTTAAATGTAACATTTTGCCATTCAACTGCTAATATTGTAAAAGAATATCCTAAACGATATATAGTTAAATTTGAATTGTTAATAGAATAATTAAAAGAAAGAGTTTGTCCTCCTTTAGTAATATCAATTGTATTATTAGAAACTTTATATTGTGCAGGAGTATAAGACGAATCTACTGGATTGTATGTAAGTCCAGCCCATTTTTCAATTTTTCCATCAGAAGTAAATACAATGGTTTCTCCAAAAGCATAATTTTCGGTTGTTGATACCCATTCACCAATCAAAGGGTTTTCCTCTTTCTCCTCACAAGCCGAAAAGAAAGTAAGACTTAAAGCAGTAATCACAAATATTGCAACTACTCTTAATAAATTTTTGGTATTCATTTCTAAAACGATTTTAATTAAACAATTTTTTTACTCTTTTGTCGTGTGCGAGATTTCTTTGCTGTGCAAAACGGCAAGCCGATAAACACTCCCACATATTACGGATTATAAATCCTAATAATAACTTAGTGCTGGATAACATATCCCGCACGACGAGAGGCTATATTACCTTAAATTAAACATATATTCCGTTTTTAATGTTGCAACGGCAGGCAAAATTCCAAAATATTCCATTGTCATAACACTATCTGAAGGTTTGCTTATTATCCATTTAGGAGAAGAGTCATCAGGGTCTATTATTATATCACCTGATTTAACAATTATCATTGTATCACCATTCATTTGATAGTATTCCCAATTATTATTTACAAACAATATGTCCATATCTGGAGTACCGCTTACTGTAGAGTAATATTTATTATCTGCATCATACATATCTAAAGTTATTTTAGCATCATCAGATAAAACACACTCCCATTTCTTAGCTCCATTTGTATTCCAATTTGTATTATCATTCTCTTTCTCCTCACAAGCCGAAAAGAAAGTAAGACTTAAAGCAGTAATCACAACTATTGCAAATACTCTTAATAAATTTTTGGTTTTCATTTCTAAAACGATTTTAATTAAACAATTTTTTCTCTATTGCTTCATATTTTCTACAAAATACCATCTGCAACCAAGATGAGCTTTCCTTTATTTTACATAGCAAAAGCTATTCTATATGTTTTTTGCAAATCCTCCTAATTTTTGCGTTAAGGGGTTATGTACTATAACTAAATAAAATAAATCTAAACTTTTATTTGTGGTTTTCTTCTTTGCTCTACAACTGAAAGATATTTATCAATTAAGTGATTTAACTTTGCTATTATATCCAAATACTTCTCTTGCCCATTAAGAACAACCAAAGCATTTATCTTCTCACATAAAATAACAAATATTTTCTCCACTTCCTGACGGGCAAGCTTGGTTTCTCCTTTTGTCAAGAGTGCCTCCTGCCCCGTTTTGTGATGCTTCAAAGAAATAAACTCATTATTTGCCTTTTCCAACAATTCCTTGACAAGCGTTATATCTAATACTTCAAGAAATTTCTTTGACGGCTCACGATTCAAATCTTGCATAAGGTTGGTTATGGAAGCACTTTCGTTGCTATGGGACATTGCAGCAATTTCATTACCTCCGTAAAGCTCCATTGTCTTTAGAAGACCATTTGCAGCCTCACTCTTTTTCTCCTCTGGATAGGTCAGGAAAACGGAAACAATAGAATAGAATTTCCTCACAAGAAAATCTCTGTCTTCATCAGCTTTCTGCATCCCTTCTGGTGAACTTAAAGCATTTTCTTTTTTCATACACTCATCAAATACTGAAAAACGCTCTTGAAGTTTGTTAAACTCATCAAATAGGTTCAAGGCTTCCAAATCAAAAGGCTTTAAGAACATAAAAACTTCGTTCATAAATTGGTAAAACTCCATATTGCGAAGTCCAACCATCTTGTTTTTTCTTACTTTCATATCAATTGAATTATTAGATTTATAATTTTCTATTGTTTTTCTGCAAGATGATTAATCGTTTTTCGTACTTTCTGCTGTTTTTGGTCAATTTGATTAGTAAGATTTCCTATTTTCTGGTGTTTTGATTAAAAATGACTAATCGTTTTTATAATTTTCTGTTGTTTCTATAAAATATATGTTGCAAATGTAGTAATTATTTTCCTATATATCCAAATTTTGAGAAAGAATAATGCTTTTTACTCAAAAATCAACCATTAGCCACTAAGCCTTAACCACCAACCACTAAAAAAAACTATCCTCTACGAATATATGTTCCCCACATTAGTTTCTTTCTTATTGCGGAAAAGAAACTTTGATTATTCATTCTTATGAGTTTTAGCTTGAAGTCGGCTTTCTTTATGCTTACGCTAAATGGTGATAGGGATGAAAAACATTGGGAATCTACATAGAGAAGTAGGTTTTCATTCTGCTCTTTTACTTCTAATCTAATGTTTGAATTGTCTGGGATTATGATTGGGCGAAAGGTTAGGTTGTGTGGACAGATTGGGGTTATGCCTATGCAGGAAGATTTGGGGGATATGATTGCTCCTCCTGCACTCATGTTGTAGGCTGTTGAGCCGGTTGGGGTGGTTATGATTATTCCGTCTGCAGTATAGGTTGCTAAAAATTCCTCGTCAATATATATTGAAATATCCAATAGTTCTCCTGCTTTGGCTGAGCGAAGGCAAATATCGTTGAGTGCATATTTATCTTTTATGATTGCTTTCGAATCATCAACCTTCAATATGGAATGGTTTTCTGTCTCGTAATTCTTTTGCTTCAATTCTTCTAAGAGATTATTTATTCCGTCTCTTCCAACTGAGGTTAAGAATCCGAGATGTCCGATATTTATTCCGAGAATGGGTATTTGAGAGTTGCCGACTATTTGAAGGGTATCGAGCAAGGTTCCATCTCCTCCGAGTGAGAGTAGGATGTCTGCCTCTTCTATTAGTTCTTCTTTGGAAGAAAAGAGTTTGACAGGCTTCTTGAAAAGGATTTTATCAATTATCTTCTGATAAAACGCTTTGTGAATTAATACATGTTCATGGCTTTGTTCTATGGTTGTGATTAAGCCTTGAACGTATATTATATCCTCTTGCTTTGGAGTTCTTCCATAAAGGGCAACCCTCATTTTCTCAAGTATTAATTTATTTTAGTGATATCTATATCCATAGTTTCGCAAGGATTATTACATAGCAAGACGCAGTTTTCGCATGTTGAGAGTTCTCCATGCAAACGTCTTTTGATTATATCCTGCAATCTATCTTTTAACTCTTCCAATGAGGCTTTTGAAAGTACTTCTGTGCAGAAAGCATACATCAATAACATTCTTGCACTTCTTTCTGTTATTCCTCTGCTTCTCATGTAGAACATTGCCGACTCGTCTAATTGTCCAATTGTTGCTCCATGGGCACATTTAACGTCGTCGTTGTATATTTCCAAGAAAGGTTGAGTGTTTACTCTTGCCTTATCGGTCAAAAGGATATTCTTATTGTTTTGTATGGCTTCGGTCAAATAAGCATTCTTCCCAACATGTATATGTCCCTTAAAGTCTGCCTCTGCTGCATCATCAAGTATTCCTTTATAGAGCTGAACAGAATTGCAATTAGGTTTGTTATGCTTAACTGAAATCTCATTATCCACCTTTTGGTCTCTATCAACCAAATATAATCCGTAAAGTTCGGCAAGCGAATGTTCTCCTTCAAAGCTTACATTGAGTTTGTTTTTAATGTTGCCTCCGTTAATGCTAAGCCAGAAAGTTGTCAGGCTTGCATTTTCTCCCAATGTAAAGTAGGTTTCTGTGAAAATTGAAGAATGATTATTTATATTCTCCATCTTATAGTATTCCAATGAGGAATTGTCTTCCAAGAATATTTGCAGGCTGTTTTCGGTCTTGCTTATATTGTTATTAATGGTATCGTCGCAACAGATTAGTTTCAATTTGCTGTTTTCTCCCACAATAATTACACTTTGAGAGCTTATCAAAACTGAATCTTCTGCCTTAATTACGTCCAAAATCTGCAAAGGCAAATCAATTTGTGCATTCTTTGGAACATAAATAAATATTCCTTCTTCGAAATAAGAAAGGTCTTTAATGTTTTTCTCCTGCAAAAGATGTGCATATTCTTTCTTTGCAGTTTCCATACTACATACAACCGTTCCATTATTTATCTTTGAACCGCTTTCCTTGTTTTCAAAGAAGAACCCATTGAACTGATTGATGCGATGAGTTATTAGTTGAGGAATATTACAACTAAATCCTGCAAAATCTTCTTCCTTGGGTCTTATTGCCTTCCTAAAACTATTCATACTTGAGCCATTCATATCCTTTTTCCTCTAATTCAAGTGCCAATTCCTTTGGTCCTGTCTTTGCAATCTTTCCTTCATAAAGAACATGTACGAAATCAGGAACAATATAATCCAAAAGACGTTGGTAGTGTGTTATTAAAAGTATTGATGTTTCTGGAGAGCGAAGAGCATTAACTCCTGCTGCAACAATTCTCAAAGCATCAATATCCAATCCTGAATCTGTTTCGTCCAATATTGACAAGGTTGGATTAAGCATTGCCATTTGGAAGATTTCATTCTTCTTTTTCTCTCCACCCGAAAAGCCTTCATTAACCGAACGGTTGGCTAATTTGGAACCTAATTCCACAATCTTTTTCTTCTCTTCCATCAACTTCATAAACTCAAAGGTTGGGATAGGATCTAATCCTTTGTATTTCCTTTGTTCGTTTATGGCTGTTTTCATAAAGTTTGAAATGCTTACACCTGGTATTTCCACAGGATACTGAAATCCTAAGAAAATTCCTTCGGCTGCTCTTTGGTCAATGGAAAGATCAAATAGGTTCTTTCCTTGATATAGTATTTCTCCTTGAGTAACATCAAAGGTGTCTCTCCCTGCAATAATTGAAGCAAGTGTACTCTTTCCATTTCCATTAGGTCCCATAACTGCATGAACCTCGCCTTTGTTGATAGTTAAATCAACTCCTTTTAATATTTCCTTTCCGTTTATTGAAGCGTGAAGGTTTTTTATTTCTAATAATGACATATAGTTTAGTTATTCTTTATCTTTTTTATTATCTAATTCTTGTTTTAATTTTTCTATTCTATCTCTTAAATCTGCAGCTGCGTCATAGTCCTCATCCTCAACTGCAATTTCCAAAAGTTTTTCAAATTCTTTTATTTGGTCTGGCTCTGATTGTGTGTCAAGAAATATCTTTATCTCTTTTATTCCTCTATTTTTAGTAATATCCTTTGGCAAAAAGCCTACTTCTTTCAATATTTCTTCGCTTGCAAAGATAGGTGAATTATATTTAAGAGCCATATTTATTGCATCAGAAGTGCGGGCATCAAATACTTTGGTCTCTGAGTTTGTTGTACAGGCAATACTTGAATAGTAAACTCCTTCAAAAAACTTAGTGATTATTACTTCTTCAATAACTATGTTGTAGGATTTTAAAACATCATAAAACAAATCATACGTTAGGGGTCTTGGGCAATAAATTTTATCAATAGTGATTGCCATTTTCTGTGCTTCATATTCCCCAATGATAATATTCAACATTCTTTCTCCATTTTCTTCTTGCAAAAAAAGATTAGATAACCCTTCACTTTCTGAGCTTTCTATCTTTTTGATAATCATTTTTTTCTTGTCCATATCTATATAAATAAGTATCCTTACAATTAACGTAAATAATCCTAAATTAGTTTGCAATAATAATCAAAATTTACAAATTATTAAAACCTTTGTTGTAATTTTGCGTACTAAACAAATATTTAAAATAAAATCTTATGACAAAAACAAACATTGCTCTATTTGCATTTTTCCTTTTTCCTATACTTAGCTTCGCAAGTGAAGCAGACTTAAAAATCCCTATTGAAATTCATAATTTTGGAATATTACATTGGGGATTTCTAATAACCATCCTTGGTCTTTTCTTTGGGTTTTATCATTTCTTGAAAGTAAAAAGACTTCCTTCTCACAAATCAATGCTGGATATAGCCCAGGTTATTTACAAAACTTGTATGACATATTTAAAAAAGCAAGGTAAGTTTATTGCCCTGCTTTTTGTATTTATTGGAACAGCAGTAGTTTTCTACTTTGGGTTTCTTACTAAAACAGAAACAGGAGAAGGTTTTGGTTTTGGCGGTGTTTTATTAATTCTAACTTGGACAATAATCGGGATTTTGGGTTCTTATAGTGTTGCAGCCTATGGAATAAGAATGAATACTCTTGCCAATTCTCGTATGGCATTTGCATCACTAAGAAGAAAACCTCTTCACCTTCTTAATATCCCTTTAACTGCTGGAATGAGCATTGGAGTTGTTCTTATTTGTGTTGAACTACTTCTTATGTTAGTTATCCTTCTTCTTATGCCAGCTCATTTAGCCGGAGCATGCTTTATTGGATTTGCAATTGGAGAGTCTTTGGGAGCATCTGCACTTAGAATTGCAGGAGGTATTTTTACAAAGATTGCGGATATTGGCTCTGACCTAATGAAAGTTGTTTTTAAGATTGGGGAAGACGACCCAAGAAACCCTGGTGTTATTGCTGACTGCACAGGGGATAATGCAGGAGACTCTGTTGGACCAACAGCCGATGGATTTGAGACCTATGGAGTAACTGGTGTTGCACTTATCTCTTTCATTTTACTTGCAATAACAGACGTTTCCATTCAAAAGGAACTACTTATTTGGATATTTGCAATGAGGATATTAATGGTTGTAACCTCTGTCTTTTCATTTTGGATTAACAATGCATATAGCAAATACAAATATGGTTCAAAAGATGATATTGACTTTGAAAAACCTCTAACAAACCTTGTTTGGATAACATCAATCTTTTCAATAATAGGAACGTATATCATTAGTTACATCATGATTCCTGATATTAAAGGAAATACTAATCTTTGGTGGATACTTTCAACCATAATCAGTTTGGGAACTCTTGGAGCTGCAATAATTCCTGAGCTTACTAAGATATTTACTTCTCCAAAATCAATTCACGTTAATGAAGTTGTGAAAGCCTCACAAGAAGGAGGAGCTTCTCTAAACATTCTTTCAGGCTTTGTTTCAGGAAACTTTGGAGCATTTTGGACAGGAATAGTTTTTGTTATTTTAATGTTCTTTGCATACTTTATGAGCAGTGATTTATCCGCAATTATGATATATCCTTCCATATTTGCCTTTGGATTAGTTGCCTTCGGAATGCTTGGAATGGGACCGGTTACCATTGCAGTAGATTCTTACGGGCCAGTAACAGACAATGCTCAATCAATCTATGAACTTTCTCTAATTAAAGAACAAGAAAATATTGACCAAGAGATAGAAAAAGACTTTGGCTTTAAACCAGATTGGGAAAAGTCAAAGTACTATTTGGAAGCAAACGACGGAGCAGGCAATACCTTTAAGGCAACTGCAAAGCCTGTTCTGATTGGCACGGCAGCCGTTGGAGCAACTACAATGATATTCTCCCTAATATTAATGATAAATAAAACTCTTGGCATTGAGCCAGAAACTATACTTAATATCCTTAACCCTTACACCATAATAGGATTTATTCTTGGAGGAGCAGTAATATTTTGGTTTACCGGAGCCTCAACACAAGCCGTAACAACAGGGGCACATAGAGCAGTGCAATACATAAAGAAGCATATAAACTTAGATACTAACGCACCAAAGAAAGCAGACGAAAAAAATAGCATTGAAGTTGTTAAAATATGCACCGACTACGCTCAAAAAGGGATGCTTAATATATTTATTGTTGTATTTTTCTTTGCCTTAGGAATTGCTTGCTTGGCTTCCCCTTCATCAATTGGAGGAAACAATGCAATTAGTTTCTTTGTTAGCTATTTGATTTCAATTGCAATCTTTGGACTATTTCAAGCAGTCTTTATGGCAAACTCAGGTGGAGCTTGGGATAATGCTAAGAAAATTGCCGAAGTTGAATTGGGAGTTAAAGGAAGTGGATTGCACGATGCAACAATTGTTGGCGACACCGTTGGCGACCCATTCAAAGACACAACTTCTGTTGCACTAAACCCAATAATAAAGTTCACAACCCTATTTGGACTTTTGGCAATGGAGATAGCAATTTCAGAATCATTTAGAGACTATGCTCCTTATTTTGGAATAGGATTCGTATTAATAGCACTTTACTTTGTTTGGCGTTCGTTCTACAGAACAAGAATAGGTTCTAAATAAGAAGAATAACATAATAAAGAAACAAAAAAATATATCCTTAATCTGATAAAATAGATTAAGGATATATTTTTTTGAAATCAAGAGTTAGTTTACTTCCTCTTATTATACGCAATAAGAGCCTGCGATAAGAAGTCTTTTAAAACTTCTTTTGTCTTAGGATTTAAGTCTTTAACCTCAATATGCGAATGAACCTTACCCTTGCCTTTCATTAGTTTTAAGGGGTCATCAAATTCCCAACCCTTATAAAAGCCTAACTTAACACCCTCTTTTGAAACACTTAACATACAGATTAGATTCTTATATCCTTTACCATAAGAGAAGAAAGCCATATTTAAACGCGGGTCAATCTCTTCCTTAATATCGTTAAGTTGAGAAAGAAGAAACTCCCTTAACTCAAAAGCCAAAGCCCTTGTCTTCTCCTCATAAGGCAAACAAATATCCTCAAAGACTCTCATAAACCCTATTGCTTAACAATCTTTTCCCGTTTAACAACAATGCCATCTTCAACAACATTAAGCATATAAACACCCTTTGGCAAAGAAGAAATGTTTATTTGCTTAGAGGAAAGGCTTTGAGTAATCACTCTTTTCCCTAATACATTATATATATTAATCTGTAAAAAAGAAACATCATCTTGGCTATCTATATAAAGAATATCCTTAGTAGGATTAGGATAAAACGAGATATTAAACTTAGAAAGGTCAATATCATTAAGCCCAATACTAATCAAATCATAGGTATAATTAGCCGTATAGACATAGGAAAGAATGCTTGTTTGATTGTCTTCGGTTGACCAATCCTCTTGCACAATAACATTTGAATTCCCATCTACCTCCCTAACAAACCACTCTTCCCAATCATCATGCCTATCAGTTACAGTAGGATAAATAGGATAAACAGAATAAGGGGCATAGTTGGTATCGTATCTAAAATCATATCTATCACTTGACTGCGAAGCCCAAGAAGAAGACGAAGATGCCCTATAATAGTTCCTTTGCCTCACTTTCTTATCCTCATACCTAAGCCATTCGTATTTGGTATCATATGCCCAAGAATTTGTTTCAAGATTATAATTATACTGATTTGTATGAGTTCTCAACCCAGTGATAGGGTCATAAAAGTATTCAATACGATAAGATTCAACCCAAGAAACACCATCAAAATAAGAGTCAATGGTCTGAGCAAGCTTACCATTTTCATAAGAATAATCAACTTTATTCAAATCATTATATGTACCATCACCCTTGTGAACCTTCTGCAAATATTGAGATAATTTCCCTAAAGAGTTGTAATAGTAGTAACCTTTACCTCCAATTACAAAGCCGTTGCCGAAGTTATTAGCATTAGTTCTAATAGTTTTTCTTCCTTGATTATCATACTCAAACTCCTCATAACACGAGTTAAACCAACCAGAACTTTGCCAAGAAAAGCAATTCTCTTTAACCAAATTCATATTAGAATCGTAGATATACTCCGTTTTATAACCACTTTGAGCATTATAAAAATCGGTGTAAGTCTCTCTTGTAGAATAGAAAGTATTAGTACCCAAAGAATACTCAAATACAATTTCATCATAAGGCGAAGTGATTTTCTTTAACATAAGACTCAACTCCGACTTAGTCTCAATTTGTTGTACAGGCTTCTTTTCAAAAGGATTAGGCCTATAATCTGTTGTAGTATATTTCTGACAAAAGCCACTTTGAGAAACCAAAGCCAGAGACAATACAAATAAAGTAAATAGTTGTTTTTTCATATACATAAAGATTTAATTTCTTACTTATAAAAACATATTCTCTAAGAAAAATACTTAATTATTTCTTACTCCCCTTCGCAACAATACCCTTAGGCAGCTTTGGCTCCTTACTAAACTTCATTTTCTTAATCGTATTGATAAGTTTCTTATCAGCAATATAGGTAACCTTGGATGCCCTTACCTTTTTGGGATTAATCTTCTTTGGGTCATCGAACCCATCACTCGTAACACCCACTCCAAATGTGCCAATTCCGTCGAGTTTCACATTATTGCCAGCAGTTAGATAAATTTCTAACTTATCCGAAAGAGCCCTTAAACAACCAAGCACATCAGAAGGAGTTAAGGAAGAGGTTTCTGAGATTTTCATTGCTAATTCCTCAGTATCAACTGTCCTTAAAGTTTTTGGACATGCATAATACTTTTCAATTGTTTCTCCATTTGCGTTTTTGAACTTCTTTTTCCAAATGCTAAATAATTTACTCATACTACAATAATTTTTAAATTAATATTTTCAAAATGTATTATTACATTCACTTTTAGAGCCAAGCCTACTCAAACCTTTATTATAATCTTAAAAAACCTAATCATTAACTACAATATCCTTATCTAAATCAATTAAAACTTCGTTTCAATCTCAAAACAATGGCATTGTTTTAAGGAAAC
>ENA-UOOM01001766-UOOM01001766.1-fermentation-metagenome-genome-assembly--contig:-NODE-1766-length-19776-cov-4.511130_pt1 | contig 19776 bp, 7 predicted proteins | sample MGYA00245781_ERZ724031 | MGnify/ENA primary metagenome ERZ724031 (study PRJEB28704, sample SAMN03018317) | fermentation metagenome | biome: anthropogenic terrestrial biome; feature: soil; material... | reverse complement strand
CGATAGACCGGATAGGAAACCTCAACAGCTGGCAGACAATAAGTGCGGCAAAAGCAATAAAAACAGTGTTTATGGTGAAAAGATAAAGCGCTCCAAAGAAGAAGTTAAACTGTAACGTTGCCAGTCCGTAACCTGCCGTGCAGATGGGCGGCATCAGCGCGGTGGCGATAGCCACACCGGGAATCACATTTCCCTTTAAACGGCTACTCATAGCCACAATACCAGCCAGCCCTCCAAAAAGAGCAATGATCACGTCGTATATGGTAGGACTGGTACGGGCAAGCAGTTCAGAGTGGGCTTCGTTAATTGGAGAGAGAAGGAAGTAAAAGGCAGAGGTAATGAGGCTGATCCCAACAGCGAAAGAGAAATTTTTAAGCGAACGGCGCAACAATTGAAAATCGTAAGTAGCCAGACTATATCCCATGCCATTAATAGGTCCCATCAGCGGGGAGATAAGCATGGCACCTATAATCACCGCCGTGGAGTTCATATTGAGCCCCACAGAAGCCACTACTATGGCAAAAACCAAGATCCAAAGGTTTGTGCCCTTGAAAACAATTCCCTGTTCGATGTTCTCGTGAATGGCATCGTAACCTTCCATTTCGCTGCGTAGATCGAACCAGCGCATCAGTTTCTCACTTTTCTTCTCCATAAGAGTCACTATTACGCAAATCTAAGAAAAAAATAAAACTGTTGTAAAGCCTGACACTATTTCGTTAAGCCAAATGAGCAGAATTCAATATTTTCCCTGTTTCCGCATACTGAACTTTTCCAGATCTGAGATATGGGGTGCGTATATCCGTTACAGAACACCTGCCTTCTTAAAGACTGCCGTAATACGTTCAATAGAGTGATCGATCTGCTCAATGGTGTGCGTAGCCATCAGCGAATAACGAATCAGCGTATCGCTGGATGAAACGGCAGGAGGCACAACCGGATTGACGAAGATACCCTCTTCGAAAAGCATTTTGGTAATTAGAAAGGTTTTATCATTGTCCCTTACATAGAGCGGCAGGATAGGCGTAGAAGTGGGGCCCAACTCAAACCCTCTTTCCCGGAACTGATTGATGGCATATTCGGTGAGTTCCCACAACCGTTTTACGCGTTCCGGCTCTGATTTGAGTATATCGAGTGCCGCTGAAGCGGCAGCTGTGGCAGCAGGAGTGATGCTGGCACTAAAAATATTGGTTCTTGCATTGTGGCGTAAAAAGTTGATCACCGGATATGAACCAGCGACAAATCCGCCAATGGAAGCGAGTGATTTGCTGAAAGTCCCCATCACCAAATCCACATCACCAAGCACACCGAAGTGATCACAGACTCCTCGGCCGCTGTATTTTTTACCCAGCACGCCCAGGCTATGTGCCTCATCTACCATAATATTGGCATTGTATTTGCGTGCCAGCTTTACGATCTCCGGCAGATTGGCCAGGTCTCCTTCCATGCTGAAAACACCATCAACAATAATCAGCTTTACTTTTCTGGAATCACAACGTTTGAGCTGTTTCTCCAGAGAATCCATGTCATTATGCCGAAACTTGTATTTGGTGGAGAAAGATGTCCGGATTCCTTCAATAATGGATGCATGGTCTCTCTCATCCCAGATGATATACTCATCCCTTCCTGTGAGGCATCCCAAAACTCCTTCATTTACACTGAATCCTGTTGAGAATACAACAGCCTCATCTTTATCCATAAAGTTGGCAAGTTTTCTTTCCAGCTCCAGGTGGATGTCGAGGGTACCATTCAAAAAACGGGAACCAGCCATTCCTGTACCATATTTTTTGGTAGCAGCCACAGCAGCTTCCTTTACCTTCGGGTGATTGGTCAGTCCCAGGTATGCATTTGAACCGAACATCAAAACTCTCTTCCCGTTAATAAGTACTTCGGTGTCCTGATCACTTTCAATAGCCCGAAAGTAGGGATAGATGCCGGCAGCTTTTGCACGCTGCGGAGCATCATATTTCATCATTTTTTCTTCTAAAAGATTCATCTAAAGGAAATTAAAAATAAGCTTCTTCCCAAAACAGAGTAAGAAGAATCAATTTTTCAAGAAACCAACTGCAAAGATAGCAATTAATTTAAATAGTCAGGAACAACTCTTTTTTTTTGACCAAAGCAGCAAGTTCAGTCATCTTTATCTAAACATTTTTGATTTGAGAACGTTTTAACATTATTGGACACATATAATTGATAAACAAATAAAAAATAAAAAATTATGGTAAGTAAAGAATTAGAAGCTGCTATTAACAAGCAGATTAATGCCGAATTTTGGTCTGCCTATCTCTATCTTTCAATGTCGGCTCATTTTTCACACAAAGGTCTTCCGGGTTTTGCCAACTGGTTCAAAGTGCAGTTTCAGGAAGAACAGGATCATGCGCTTAAACTCATGAATTATCTTATTGCAAAGGGTAATAGTGTGGAGCTCAAGCCCATTGACAAAGTGGATACATCCTGGGAATCTCTGTTAAAGGCATTCGAAGTGACACTGGAGCATGAAAAAATTGTCACTTCGCTCATTAACAATCTGGTTTCAATTGCACGCAGAGAAAATGATTATGCCTCTGAGAACATGCTACAATGGTTTGTGAATGAACAGGTGGAAGAAGAGGAAACAGCCCAGGCATTGATTGACAGTCTGAAACTGATTGGCAGTAACGGATTTGGTATCTACACAATGGATAAGGAACTGGCACAAAGGAGCTATACCCCAATAGACACTTCCGTAAATCCTTAATTGGGAGAGATTCTTTAACATTCTAGTGAATTAATATTTCAAGTGAAAAGAAAGATACTCTCACTGGCAACATTTTTATTGTTGCTTTCCTGCATTGGTGCCTCCACACGGGGCACCAACTCTTTATTGTGGAAGATATCCGGAAACGGTCTTAAACAACCCTCCTATATCTTTGGTACACATCATCTGGTACCTCTCTCCTTTCTTGATTCCGTTCCAGGAGTATGGAATGCCTTTGATAGCACAGTACAGACTGTGGGAGAGTTGGACATGAGTAATATGTCCAGGATGCAGATGGAAATCATGGATGAATCCACCCTGCCTGTCGGGATCACATACGAATCGCTGGTATCACCGGAAGAGGTCGCACTGCTCGACAGTACCCTTACCCGGCTACTGGGTGTGGGATTGGGACAAGTGGGCAACCTCAAACCGGCACTTCTCTCAAATCTGATTTCGGTCACTCTATACCAGCAGTATTATCCTTCTCTTTCATCCGGAACAAGTCTCGACCAGTATTTCCAGGAGGAAGCATTAAAACGCAACCGCACGGTTATTGGACTGGAGACAACAGAAGATCAGATAGAAGTTTTACTGAACTCTCAAACGTTGGAGCGCCAGGCCGAGTTATTGACCTGCATGGTGAAACATCCGGAATTGCTGAAAGAGCAGATGGATGAGCTTCAGGTTGCATATCATGCGCAGGATATCCATGCCTTGCGGGAACTGTCTGAAAAAGAGATAATCAACGATCCCTGTCCCTCTACCGAAGAGGAGAAAAACAGACTGAATAAAGACCGGAACGAGAAATGGCTCAAAAAACTACCCCAAATTATGGCTGAAAAGCCATCATTCATTGCTGTGGGATGCCTGCATCTACCAGGAGAGGAGGGTTTAATTGAAGGTCTGAGAAAGTTGGGATATACTGTCGAGGCAGTAAGATAGCTATCTCTTCTCCAGCAGTACCACGTTTTCCACATGGTGGGTATGGGGGAACATATCGACCGGCTGTATGCGTGTAACCTTGTATTTGCTGTCCAGAAGATTCAGGTCGCGTGCCTGCGTGGCAGGGTTACAACTCACGTAGACAATCCGCTCCGGTCCCGCGAGCAGGATGGCATTGACCACATCCTCGTGCATACCGGCACGGGGTGGGTCGGTGATGATCACATCGGGACGGCCATGTGTTTCGATAAACCCATCAGTAAGCACATCTTTCATGTCGCCGGCGTAAAAACGGGTATTTTCGATCTGGTTGATTGCCGAATTGATCTTCGCATCGGCAATTGCCTCCTCCACATATTCAATCCCGATTACCTCCTTTGCATTGCGTGCCACAAAGTTGGCAATGGTCCCTGTGCCTGTATAGAGGTCGTATACCCTCTCTTCTCCCGAGAGTTGCGCAAAGCTGCGTGCCACCTCGTAAAGATGATATGCCTGCTCGCTGTTGGTTTGATAGAACGATTTGGGTCCGATACGGAACTGCAGGCCCTCCATCTCCTCAAGGATGTGATCGCGACCCTTCCATACCAACACATCCTGGTCAGTAATGGTATCATTTGCTTTTTGATTGATGATGTAAAGTAGTGAGGTGATCCGAGGAAACTGCAGGGCAATATGTTCCATCAGTCGTTCTCTTTTTTCCGGATCGTCTTCATAGAAGACCACAATAACCATCCATTCGCCAATGGAGCTGTTGCGGATCATCAAGGTACGCATCAGCCCCTGCTGGTTGCGCAGATCGAAGAAGGAATACCCCTGCTCCAGACAGAAGGAGCGAATGCTATTCCTGATTTGGTTGGCAAGGTCGTCCATCAGCCAGCACTTGTCGATATCAAGGACTTTGTCAAACATCCCCGGGATATGAAAACCCAAGGCATTCATTTGGTCAAACTCCCGGTCGGAACTGATCTCCTCTTCCGTAAGCCATCGCTTATTGGAAAAGGTAAACTCCAGCTTATTCCGGTAGAAAGTATCTTTTGGTGCACCCAGAATAGGAGTTATTTCAGGCAGGTTGATCTTACCGATACGTTCCAGGTTGTCCTGTACCTGCTTCTGTTTGTATTTTAGTTGTTCCTGGTAGGGCAATTGCTGCCACTTGCAGCCACCACACACACCGAAGTGACTACAAAAGGGTGTTGCCCTGTTTTCGGAATATTTTACGAAGCGCACCACCCTGGCTTCGGCGTAGCTGTTTTTTTTGCGTGTCAGCTGGAGGTCCGCCACATCACCAGGCACAGCATAGGGCACAAAAACAGCCATGCCTTCTACTTTTGCGATTGCCTTTCCCTCAGCTGCCACATCGGTGATAAGCACTGACTCCAGGATTGGGAGCTGTTTCTTGTTTCTTGCCATCAATCAGTTTTTTGGACTACAAAGATAAATAAAACGCCCCATCTTTCGATGGAGCGTACATGTTATTTTAGATGATACTGAACTACTTTGAGGGAACTGTGGCTGGGTTAGCTGCTGTAGCAGGAAGAGGGCTGTCTTCCCGTATGAACATTAACCTATAAAAGCTGATCGCTAACTGCTGCTCGCCCTATCAACTAAATGAACAATTGGGCTGTGTCACCACCTTAAAGAAATCGTTTCCCTTATCGTCCACCAGAATGAAAGCGGGAAAATCCTCCACTTCAATCTTCCAGATAGCCTCCATACCCAGCTCGGGATACTCCAGGCACTCCAGGCTTCTGATGCTTTCTTGCGCCAGAATCGCAGCGGGTCCGCCAATGCTACCCAGGTAGAAACCGCCATATTTTTTGCAGGCGTCAGTTCCCTGCTGACTTCGGTTTCCTTTGGCAAGCATGATCATGCTGCCGCCATGCGACTGGAACAGATCCACGTAGGAGTCCATCCGTCCCGCCGTGGTGGGGCCCATTGATCCGGAGGCATACCCAGCCGGAGTCTTTGCCGGCCCGGCGTAGTAGATGGGATGATCCTTGATATATTGGGGCAATCCTTCACCCCGGTCGATGCGTTCCTTCAGTTTCGCGTGGGCAATGTCACGTCCCACGATGATGGTACCGTTCAGTGAAAGACGGGTAGAGACCGGATATTTGGAAAGTTCAGCCAGTATCTCATTCATAGGCCTGTTCAGGTCGATCTTTACGCCACCCCCTTCACCGGCCTCACGGTATTCTTCCGGAATAAGTCGTGCCGGATTATCCTCCAGCTTCTCGATCCAGATACCATCACGGTTGATCTTCGCCTTGATGTTGCGGTCAGCCGAACAGGAAACACCCATTCCCACGGGGCAGGAGGCGCCATGGCGTGGCAGGCGGATCACCCGTACATCATGTGCAAAGTATTTTCCTCCAAACTGTGCACCCAGCCCAAGCTCTTCAGAAGCTCTCTTTAACCGGTTTTCCAGTTCAATATCGCGAAATGCCTGTCCCAGTTCATTTCCTTCAGTGGGCAGGTTGTCATAATATTTGGCCGAAGCCAGCTTCACCGTCTTCAGGTTCACTTCGGCCGATGTTCCCCCAATCACAAATGCAAGGTGATAGGGCGGGCAGGCAGCTGTACCGAGCGATTGCATTTTTTCAATCAGGAAGTTTTCAAGCTTTCCCGGAGTCAGCAACGCCTTGGTTTCCTGATAAAGATAAGTCTTATTTGCAGAACCACCCCCCTTGGCAATACAGAGGAAGTTGTATTCATCGCCGTCGGTGGCATAGAGGTCGATCTGTGCCGGCAGGTTGGTACCGGTATTTACCTCGTCGTACATGTTCAACGCTGCATTCTGGGAATAACGCAGGTTTTCGTTGACAAACGTGTTGTAGACCCCTTCCGAAAGAGCCTTCTCATCATTACCGTCGGTCCACACCTGCTGTCCTTTTTTGCCCATGATGATGGCCGTACCGGTATCCTGACAGAAAGGGAGAATACCTTTGGCCGATATCTCGGCATTACGCAGGAAAGTGAGCGCCACAAACTTGTCGTTCTCGCTTGCCTCGGGGTCGTTGAGAATTTGGGCTACCTGCTCCTGGTGTTCGGGACGAAGCAGAAACTCCACATCACGGAAGGCGGTTTGAGCCATCAATGTCAATCCATCTTTGGAAACTTTGATAATTTCTTTTCCTTCAAACTCTGATACAGAGACATGCTCTTTGGTGAGCAGATAATAGTCAGTCCGGTCCTTTGACATAGGAAAAGGCGACTGATACCTGAAAGGTTTATTTGCCATAAGAAAATTGGTTATAATCGTTTTGATGATCCCGTTTGTCAATTTATCGGCAAAAATACAAATAAAAAACGGCACCGTCAATAATCCATGGGACCGATCATCTCTTCCGGTTTTACCCAGTCATCAAATTCCTCCGGCGTGACGTACCCCAGCCGTACTGCCTCCTCCCTGAGGGTGGTACCGTTTTTGTGGGCAGTGTTGGCTATCTCTGCCGCTTTATAATAACCGATTTTTGTATTCAGTGCTGTCACCAGCATCAGCGATTTGCCCAGCAGCTCCTTAATCCGGGGCTTATTGGGCTCTATACCGGAGACACAGTGTATGTCGAACGACACTGCAGCATCACCCAGCAGCTGTGCACTCTGCAGAAAATTGGCCGCCATTAGCGGCTTGAACACATTCAACTCGAAGTGACCCTGCATACCTCCTACTGCTATTGCCACGTCGTTACCCATCACCTGGGCACACACCATGGTAAGTGCCTCCGCCTGCGTGGGGTTTACTTTTCCCGGCATAATGGAAGACCCTGGCTCATTGGCAGGAATAATGATCTCACCGATACCACTCCTGGGACCCGACGCAAGCAGACGGATATCATTGGCAATCTTATTGAGAGCCACAGCAACCTGCCTCAGTGCGCCATGTGTCTCCACGATGGCATCATGGGCTGCCAGTGCTTCGAATTTGTTTCCAGCGGTGACAAAAGGAAGACCGGTAAATCCGGCAATATATTTTGCCACCGTCACATCGTAATCCCTGGGGGAATTTAACCCCGTACCCACGGCGGTACCTCCGAGGGCCAGCTCAGCAAGATGAGGCAGCGTATGCTCAATGGCTTTGATCCCGAACATCAGCTGTGTGGCATAGCCACTGAACTCCTGCCCCAGGGTGAGAGGCGTAGCATCCATCAAATGGGTCCGACCAATTTTTACTACACTGGCCATCTCTTTCGATTTGGCAGTCAGTGACCGTTGTAACTGCCTCAGCCCTGGCAATGTTACCTCTGACACTTTTTTATAACAGGCAATATGCATGCCGGTGGGGAAAGTATCATTGGAAGACTGCGATTTGTTCACATCGTCGTTCGGTTGCAACGTCTTCTCTCCTTCTCCGATCACTTTTCCTGCCAGTTGATGAGCCCGGTTGGCTATTAATTCATTCAGGTTCATATTACTCTGCGTACCCGAACCGGTCTGCCAGATCACCAGTGGGAACTGGTCATCGTGCTTTCCTTCCAGTATCTCATCGCACACCCTTGCAATGAGATCCCGCTTTTCCTGTGACAGGATACCAAGTTCATGATTTGCATAGGCTGCACCTTTTTTCAGATAGGCAAAGCCATATATAATCTCCATCGGCATGGAACCTGGGGGACCGATTTTAAAATTGTTGCGCGACCGTTCTGTCTGTGCACCCCATAACTTATCGGCAGGCACTTTCACCTCGCCCAGCGTATCTTTTTCAGTTCTATATTCCATCTCGTATCTGTTTTTCACCAGTAACATTATACATTTTTCAAATATACTAAAACAACATCAAACAATGTATTATTTATAACTAATTTAAATAATACAGAGAAAAATAGTATCTTTGCAGGCTAATCAGGGAGTTTATTTATGCGTCTGTCGGAACTGCAAACAGGACAAAAAGCATACATCATAAAGGTTAATGGTAGCGGCGCTTTCAGGAAACGTATCCTGGAGATGGGATTTGTGCGGGGTGAGGAGGTGAAGTCGGTGCTGAACGCCCCGCTGAAAGATCCCATCAAGTATGAACTTATGGAGTATGAGGTATCACTGCGTCGTAGTGAGGCGGTGATGGTTGAGATTGCCATGCTCGAGGAGGAAACGCGGGAAAAAACATCTTCTCAGGAAGTGGTGCAGGAGGATGACATGATAGAGCCTGTAACCATTTCCCAAAGCAATGGTTCAGGTGATTTCCGTACGGATCATTCCCGTTCGTCACAAAAAAATATCAAAGTGGCTTTGCTGGGTAATCCCAATTCCGGCAAAACCTCAATTTTCAATCTGGCATCCGGTGCACACGAACGCGTGGGAAACTACAGCGGCGTGACAGTTAACGCCAAGGAGGGCACACTAAAGCACAATGGCTATTCCTTCACGCTGGTCGACCTGCCCGGCACCTATTCACTTTCCGCATACACCCCCGAGGAGTTATATGCCAGAAAATATATGTTGGAGGAAAAACCCGATGTGATTGTGAATGTGGTATCTGCATCAGCGTTAGAGCGAAACCTCTATCTTACAACCGAGCTGCTGGATCTGCAAGTCCCGATGGTCATCGCCCTCAATATGTACGATGAGCTTGAGAAGAGCGGTCGCACGTTCGATCATGAAACATTTTCAACACTCATCAACACGCCCATTGTACCTACTGTGGGCAAGAGAGGGGAAGGTATACCTCAGCTCCTTGAAAAAGTAATCGCCGTTTACCTGACCAAAGGTCGGGAGCCGATTCAAATCCCTTACGGGAGGGTACTGGAGAAGTCGATATCCATCATGGAAAGAGAGCTACATCGTGAGGTCGGAAATTGGGAGATGCCCCTGCGGTACGTATGCGTAAAATTACTGGAGGGCGACAAGGAGGTGGAAAGTCGCATACGCACACTTCCCATGCGGGAACAGATTTTCACCCGCAGGGACAAGGAACGTAGTTACATAGAGAAACTACTGCGTGAAGACCCCGAGTCGGCATTCACCAACGCCCGCTACGGTTTCATCGCCGGAGGGCTGAAGGAAACGCTCACCGAAAAGATTCATTTTGCCGAAAAGACAAAACTGCTCGATTCCATTGTCACAAACAGATATCTGGGATTTCCGTTCTTCTTTCTCTTCCTATGGGTGATGTTTGAAGCCACTTTTCGTCTGGGCAATTATCCGATGGAATGGATAGAATGGCTGGTGGCAACACTGGGTAACCTGATCCGTGAGAATATGGCAGAGGGCCCTCTGCCATATTCTCACGGATCAGGTTACCCAGTGTTGCCACCAGCCATTCTATCCATTCCATCGGATAATTGCCCAGACGAAAAGTGGCTTCAAACATCACCCATAGGAAGAGAAAGAAGAACGGAAATCCCAGATATCTGTTTGTGACAATGGAATCGAGCAGTTTTGTCTTTTCGGCAAAATGAATCTTTTCGGTGAGCGTTTCCTTCAGCCCTCCGGCGATGAAACCGTAGCGGGCGTTGGTGAATGCCGACTCGGGGTCTTCACGCAGTAGTTTCTCTATGTAACTACGTTCCTTGTCCCTGCGGGTGAAAATCTGTTCCCGCATGGGAAGTGTGCGTATGCGACTTTCCACCTCCTTGTCGCCCTCCAGTAATTTTACGCATACGTACCGCAGGGGCATCTCCCAATTTCCGACCTCACGATGTAGCTCTCTTTCCATGATGGATATCGACTTCTCCAGTACCCTCCCGTAAGGGATTTGAATCGGCTCCCGACCTTTGGTCAGGTAAACGGCGATTACTTTTTCAAGGAGCTGAGGTATACCTTCCCCTCTCTTGCCCACAGTAGGTACAATGGGCGTGTTGATGAGTGTTGAAAATGTTTCATGATCGAACGTGCGACCGCTCTTCTCAAGCTCATCGTACATATTGAGGGCGATGACCATCGGGACTTGCAGATCCAGCAGCTCGGTTGTAAGATAGAGGTTTCGCTCTAACGCTGATGCAGATACCACATTCACAATCACATCGGGTTTTTCCTCCAACATATATTTTCTGGCATATAACTCCTCGGGGGTGTATGCGGAAAGTGAATAGGTGCCGGGCAGGTCGACCAGCGTGAAGGAATAGCCATTGTGCTTTAGTGTGCCCTCCTTGGCGTTAACTGTCACGCCGCTGTAGTTTCCCACGCGTTCGTGTGCACCGGATGCCAGATTGAAAATTGAGGTTTTGCCGGAATTGGGATTACCCAGCAAAGCCACTTTGATATTTTTTTGTGACGAACGGGAATGATCCGTACGGAAATCACCTGAACCATTGCTTTGGGAAATGGTTACAGGCTCTATCATGTCATCCTCCTGCACCACTTCCTGAGAAGATGTTTTTTCCCGCGTTTCCTCCTCGAGCATGGCAATCTCAACCATCACCGCCTCACTACGACGCAGTGATACCTCATACTCCATAAGTTCATACTTGATGGGATCTTTCAGCGGGGCGTTCAGCACCGACTTCACCTCCTCACCCCGCACAAATCCCATCTCCAGGATACGTTTCCTGAAAGCGCCGCTACCATTAACCTTTATGATGTATGCTTTTTGTCCTGTTTGCAGTTCCGACAGACGCATAAATAAACTCCCTGATTAGCCTGCAAAGATACTATTTTTCTCTGTATTATTTAAATTAGTTATAAATAATACATTGTTTGATGTTGTTTTAGTATATTTGAAAAATGTATAATGTTACTGGTGAAAAACAGATACGAGATGGAATATAGAACTGAAAAAGATACGCTGGGCGAGGTGAAAGTGCCTGCCGATAAGTTATGGGGTGCACAGACAGAACGGTCGCGCAACAATTTTAAAATCGGTCCCCCAGGTTCCATGCCGATGGAGATTATATATGGCTTTGCCTATCTGAAAAAAGGTGCAGCCTATGCAAATCATGAACTTGGTATCCTGTCACAGGAAAAGCGGGATCTCATTGCAAGGGTGTGCGATGAGATACTGGAAGGAAAGCACGATGACCAGTTCCCACTGGTGATCTGGCAGACCGGTTCGGGTACGCAGAGTAATATGAACCTGAATGAATTAATAGCCAACCGGGCTCATCAACTGGCAGGAAAAGTGATCGGAGAAGGAGAGAAGACGTTGCAACCGAACGACGATGTGAACAAATCGCAGTCTTCCAATGATACTTTCCCCACCGGCATGCATATTGCCTGTTATAAAAAAGTGTCAGAGGTAACATTGCCAGGGCTGAGGCAGTTACAACGGTCACTGACTGCCAAATCGAAAGAGATGGCCAGTGTAGTAAAAATTGGTCGGACCCATTTGATGGATGCTACGCCTCTCACCCTGGGGCAGGAGTTCAGTGGCTATGCCACACAGCTGATGTTCGGGATCAAAGCCATTGAGCATACGCTGCCTCATCTTGCTGAGCTGGCCCTCGGAGGTACCGCCGTGGGTACGGGGTTAAATTCCCCCAGGGATTACGATGTGACGGTGGCAAAATATATTGCCGGATTTACCGGTCTTCCTTTTGTCACCGCTGGAAACAAATTCGAAGCACTGGCAGCCCATGATGCCATCGTGGAGACACATGGCGCACTGAGGCAGGTTGCTGTGGCTCTCAATAAGATTGCCAATGATATCCGTCTGCTTGCGTCGGGTCCCAGGAGTGGTATCGGTGAGATCATTATTCCTGCCAATGAGCCAGGGTCTTCCATTATGCCGGGAAAAGTAAACCCCACGCAGGCGGAGGCACTTACCATGGTGTGTGCCCAGGTGATGGGTAACGACGTGGCAATAGCAGTAGGAGGTATGCAGGGTCACTTCGAGTTGAATGTGTTCAAGCCGCTAATGGCGGCCAATTTTCTGCAGAGTGCACAGCTGCTGGGTGATGCTGCAGTGTCGTTCGACATACACTGTGTCTCCGGTATAGAGCCCAATAAGCCCCGGATTAAGGAGCTGCTGGGCAAATCGCTGATGCTGGTGACAGCACTGAATACAAAAATCGGTTATTATAAAGCGGCAGAGATAGCCAACACTGCCCACAAAAACGGTACCACCCTCAGGGAGGAGGCAGTACGGCTGGGGTACGTCACGCCGGAGGAATTTGATGACTGGGTAAAACCGGAAGAGATGATCGGTCCCATGGATTATTGACGGTGCCGTTTTTTATTTGTATTTTTGCCGATAAATTGACAAACGGGATCATCAAAACGATTATAACCAATTTTCTTATGGCAAATAAACCTTTCAGGTATCAGTCGCCTTTTCCTATGTCAAAGGACCGGACTGACTATTATCTGCTCACCAAAGAGCATGTCTCTGTATCAGAGTTTGAAGGAAAAGAAATTATCAAAGTTTCCAAAGATGGATTGACATTGATGGCTCAAACCGCCTTCCGTGATGTGGAGTTTCTGCTTCGTCCCGAACACCAGGAGCAGGTAGCCCAAATTCTCAACGACCCCGAGGCAAGCGAGAACGACAAGTTTGTGGCGCTCACTTTCCTGCGTAATGCCGAGATATCGGCCAAAGGTATTCTCCCTTTCTGTCAGGATACCGGTACGGCCATCATCATGGGCAAAAAAGGACAGCAGGTGTGGACCGACGGTAATGATGAGAAGGCTCTTTCGGAAGGGGTCTACAACACGTTTGTCAACGAAAACCTGCGTTATTCCCAGAATGCAGCGTTGAACATGTACGACGAGGTAAATACCGGTACCAACCTGCCGGCACAGATCGACCTCTATGCCACCGACGGCGATGAATACAACTTCCTCTGTATTGCCAAGGGGGGTGGTTCTGCAAATAAGACTTATCTTTATCAGGAAACCAAGGCGTTGCTGACTCCGGGAAAGCTTGAAAACTTCCTGATTGAAAAAATGCAATCGCTCGGTACAGCTGCCTGCCCGCCCTATCACCTTGCATTTGTGATTGGGGGAACATCGGCCGAAGTGAACCTGAAGACGGTGAAGCTGGCTTCGGCCAAATATTATGACAACCTGCCCACTGAAGGAAATGAACTGGGACAGGCATTTCGCGATATTGAACTGGAAAACCGGTTAAAGAGAGCTTCTGAAGAGCTTGGGCTGGGTGCACAGTTTGGAGGAAAATACTTTGCACATGATGTACGGGTGATCCGCCTGCCACGCCATGGCGCCTCCTGCCCCGTGGGAATGGGTGTTTCCTGTTCGGCTGACCGCAACATCAAGGCGAAGATCAACCGTGATGGTATCTGGATCGAGAAGCTGGAGGATAATCCGGCACGACTTATTCCGGAAGAATACCGTGAGGCCGGTGAAGGGGGTGGCGTAAAGATCGACCTGAACAGGCCTATGAATGAGATACTGGCTGAACTTTCCAAATATCCGGTCTCTACCCGTCTTTCACTGAACGGTACCATCATCGTGGGACGTGACATTGCCCACGCGAAACTGAAGGAACGCATCGACCGGGGTGAAGGATTGCCCCAATATATCAAGGATCATCCCATCTACTACGCCGGGCCGGCAAAGACTCCGGCTGGGTATGCCTCCGGATCAATGGGCCCCACCACGGCGGGACGGATGGACTCCTACGTGGATCTGTTCCAGTCGCATGGCGGCAGCATGATCATGCTTGCCAAAGGAAACCGAAGTCAGCAGGGAACTGACGCCTGCAAAAAATATGGCGGTTTCTACCTGGGTAGCATTGGCGGACCCGCTGCGATTCTGGCGCAAGAAAGCATCAGAAGCCTGGAGTGCCTGGAGTATCCCGAGCTGGGTATGGAGGCTATCTGGAAGATTGAAGTGGAGGATTTTCCCGCTTTCATTCTGGTGGACGATAAGGGAAACGATTTCTTTAAGGTGGTGACACAGCCCAATTGTTCATTTAGTTGATAGGGCGAGCAGCAGTTAGCGATCAGCTTTTATAGGTTAATGTTCATACGGGAAGACAGCCCTCTTCCTGCTACAGCAGCTAACCCAGCCACAGTTCCCTCAAAGTAGTTCAGTATCATCTAAAATAACATGTACGCTCCATCGAAAGATGGGGCGTTTTATTTATCTTTGTAGTCCAAAAAACTGATTGATGGCAAGAAACAAGAAACAGCTCCCAATCCTGGAGTCAGTGCTTATCACCGATGTGGCAGCTGAGGGAAAGGCAATCGCAAAAGTAGAAGGCATGGCTGTTTTTGTGCCCTATGCTGTGCCTGGTGATGTGGCGGACCTCCAGCTGACACGCAAAAAAAACAGCTACGCCGAAGCCAGGGTGGTGCGCTTCGTAAAATATTCCGAAAACAGGGCAACACCCTTTTGTAGTCACTTCGGTGTGTGTGGTGGCTGCAAGTGGCAGCAATTGCCCTACCAGGAACAACTAAAATACAAACAGAAGCAGGTACAGGACAACCTGGAACGTATCGGTAAGATCAACCTGCCTGAAATAACTCCTATTCTGGGTGCACCAAAAGATACTTTCTACCGGAATAAGCTGGAGTTTACCTTTTCCAATAAGCGATGGCTTACGGAAGAGGAGATCAGTTCCGACCGGGAGTTTGACCAAATGAATGCCTTGGGTTTTCATATCCCGGGGATGTTTGACAAAGTCCTTGATATCGACAAGTGCTGGCTGATGGACGACCTTGCCAACCAAATCAGGAATAGCATTCGCTCCTTCTGTCTGGAGCAGGGGTATTCCTTCTTCGATCTGCGCAACCAGCAGGGGCTGATGCGTACCTTGATGATCCGCAACAGCTCCATTGGCGAATGGATGGTTATTGTGGTCTTCTATGAAGACGATCCGGAAAAAAGAGAACGACTGATGGAACATATTGCCCTGCAGTTTCCTCGGATCACCTCACTACTTTACATCATCAATCAAAAAGCAAATGATACCATTACTGACCAGGATGTGTTGGTATGGAAGGGTCGCGATCACATCCTTGAGGAGATGGAGGGCCTGCAGTTCCGTATCGGACCCAAATCGTTCTATCAAACCAACAGCGAGCAGGCATATCATCTTTACGAGGTGGCACGCAGCTTTGCGCAACTCTCGGGAGAAGAGAGGGTATACGACCTCTATACAGGCACAGGGACCATTGCCAACTTTGTGGCACGCAATGCAAAGGAGGTAATCGGGATTGAATATGTGGAGGAGGCAATTGCCGATGCGAAGATCAATTCGGCAATCAACCAGATCGAAAATACCCGTTTTTACGCCGGCGACATGAAAGATGTGCTTACTGATGGGTTTATCGAAACACATGGCCGTCCCGATGTGATCATCACCGACCCACCCCGTGCCGGTATGCACGAGGATGTGGTCAATGCCATCCTGCTCGCGGGACCGGAGCGGATTGTCTACGTGAGTTGTAACCCTGCCACGCAGGCACGCGACCTGAATCTTCTGGACAGCAAATACAAGGTTACACGCATACAGCCGGTCGATATGTTCCCCCATACCCACCATGTGGAAAACGTGGTACTGCTGGAGAAGAGATAGCTATCTTACTGCCTCGACAGTATATCCCAACTTTCTCAGACCTTCAATTAAACCCTCCTCTCCTGGTAGATGCAGGCATCCCACAGCAATGAATGATGGCTTTTCAGCCATAATTTGGGGTAGTTTTTTGAGCCATTTCTCGTTCCGGTCTTTATTCAGTCTGTTTTTCTCCTCTTCGGTAGAGGGACAGGGATCGTTGATTATCTCTTTTTCAGACAGTTCCCGCAAGGCATGGATATCCTGCGCATGATATGCAACCTGAAGCTCATCCATCTGCTCTTTCAGCAATTCCGGATGTTTCACCATGCAGGTCAATAACTCGGCCTGGCGCTCCAACGTTTGAGAGTTCAGTAAAACTTCTATCTGATCTTCTGTTGTCTCCAGTCCAATAACCGTGCGGTTGCGTTTTAATGCTTCCTCCTGGAAATACTGGTCGAGACTTGTTCCGGATGAAAGAGAAGGATAATACTGCTGGTATAGAGTGACCGAAATCAGATTTGAGAGAAGTGCCGGTTTGAGGTTGCCCACTTGTCCCAATCCCACACCCAGTAGCCGGGTAAGGGTACTGTCGAGCAGTGCGACCTCTTCCGGTGATACCAGCGATTCGTATGTGATCCCGACAGGCAGGGTGGATTCATCCATGATTTCCATCTGCATCCTGGACATATTACTCATGTCCAACTCTCCCACAGTCTGTACTGTGCTATCAAAGGCATTCCATACTCCTGGAACGGAATCAAGAAAGGAGAGAGGTACCAGATGATGTGTACCAAAGATATAGGAGGGTTGTTTAAGACCGTTTCCGGATATCTTCCACAATAAAGAGTTGGTGCCCCGTGTGGAGGCACCAATGCAGGAAAGCAACAATAAAAATGTTGCCAGTGAGAGTATCTTTCTTTTCACTTGAAATATTAATTCACTAGAATGTTAAAGAATCTCTCCCAATTAAGGATTTACGGAAGTGTCTATTGGGGTATAGCTCCTTTGTGCCAGTTCCTTATCCATTGTGTAGATACCAAATCCGTTACTGCCAATCAGTTTCAGACTGTCAATCAATGCCTGGGCTGTTTCCTCTTCTTCCACCTGTTCATTCACAAACCATTGTAGCATGTTCTCAGAGGCATAATCATTTTCTCTGCGTGCAATTGAAACCAGATTGTTAATGAGCGAAGTGACAATTTTTTCATGCTCCAGTGTCACTTCGAATGCCTTTAACAGAGATTCCCAGGATGTATCCACTTTGTCAATGGGCTTGAGCTCCACACTATTACCCTTTGCAATAAGATAATTCATGAGTTTAAGCGCATGATCCTGTTCTTCCTGAAACTGCACTTTGAACCAGTTGGCAAAACCCGGAAGACCTTTGTGTGAAAAATGAGCCGACATTGAAAGATAGAGATAGGCAGACCAAAATTCGGCATTAATCTGCTTGTTAATAGCAGCTTCTAATTCTTTACTTACCATAATTTTTTATTTTTTATTTGTTTATCAATTATATGTGTCCAATAATGTTAAAACGTTCTCAAATCAAAAATGTTTAGATAAAGATGACTGAACTTGCTGCTTTGGTCAAAAAAAAAGAGTTGTTCCTGACTATTTAAATTAATTGCTATCTTTGCAGTTGGTTTCTTGAAAAATTGATTCTTCTTACTCTGTTTTGGGAAGAAGCTTATTTTTAATTTCCTTTAGATGAATCTTTTAGAAGAAAAAATGATGAAATATGATGCTCCGCAGCGTGCAAAAGCTGCCGGCATCTATCCCTACTTTCGGGCTATTGAAAGTGATCAGGACACCGAAGTACTTATTAACGGGAAGAGAGTTTTGATGTTCGGTTCAAATGCATACCTGGGACTGACCAATCACCCGAAGGTAAAGGAAGCTGCTGTGGCTGCTACCAAAAAATATGGTACAGGAATGGCTGGTTCCCGTTTTTTGAATGGTACCCTCGACATCCACCTGGAGCTGGAAAGAAAACTTGCCAACTTTATGGATAAAGATGAGGCTGTTGTATTCTCAACAGGATTCAGTGTAAATGAAGGAGTTTTGGGATGCCTCACAGGAAGGGATGAGTATATCATCTGGGATGAGAGAGACCATGCATCCATTATTGAAGGAATCCGGACATCTTTCTCCACCAAATACAAGTTTCGGCATAATGACATGGATTCTCTGGAGAAACAGCTCAAACGTTGTGATTCCAGAAAAGTAAAGCTGATTATTGTTGATGGTGTTTTCAGCATGGAAGGAGACCTGGCCAATCTGCCGGAGATCGTAAAGCTGGCACGCAAATACAATGCCAATATTATGGTAGATGAGGCACATAGCCTGGGCGTGCTGGGTAAAAAATACAGCGGCCGAGGAGTCTGTGATCACTTCGGTGTGCTTGGTGATGTGGATTTGGTGATGGGGACTTTCAGCAAATCACTCGCTTCCATTGGCGGATTTGTCGCTGGTTCATATCCGGTGATCAACTTTTTACGCCACAATGCAAGAACCAATATTTTTAGTGCCAGCATCACTCCTGCTGCCACAGCTGCCGCTTCAGCGGCACTCGATATACTCAAATCAGAGCCGGAACGCGTAAAACGGTTGTGGGAACTCACCGAATATGCCATCAATCAGTTCCGGGAAAGAGGGTTTGAGTTGGGCCCCACTTCTACGCCTATCCTGCCGCTCTATGTAAGGGACAATGATAAAACCTTTCTAATTACCAAAATGCTTTTCGAAGAGGGTATCTTCGTCAATCCGGTTGTGCCTCCTGCCGTTTCATCCAGCGATACGCTGATTCGTTATTCGCTGATGGCTACGCACACCATTGAGCAGATCGATCACTCTATTGAACGTATTACGGCAGTCTTTAAGAAGGCAGGTGTTCTGTAACGGATATACGCACCCCATATCTCAGATCTGGAAAAGTTCAGTATGCGGAAACAGGGAAAATATTGAATTCTGCTCATTTGGCTTAACGAAATAGTGTCAGGCTTTACAACAGTTTTATTTTTTTCTTAGATTTGCGTAATAGTGACTCTTATGGAGAAGAAAAGTGAGAAACTGATGCGCTGGTTCGATCTACGCAGCGAAATGGAAGGTTACGATGCCATTCACGAGAACATCGAACAGGGAATTGTTTTCAAGGGCACAAACCTTTGGATCTTGGTTTTTGCCATAGTAGTGGCTTCTGTGGGGCTCAATATGAACTCCACGGCGGTGATTATAGGTGCCATGCTTATCTCCCCGCTGATGGGACCTATTAATGGCATGGGATATAGTCTGGCTACTTACGATTTTCAATTGTTGCGCCGTTCGCTTAAAAATTTCTCTTTCGCTGTTGGGATCAGCCTCATTACCTCTGCCTTTTACTTCCTTCTCTCTCCAATTAACGAAGCCCACTCTGAACTGCTTGCCCGTACCAGTCCTACCATATACGACGTGATCATTGCTCTTTTTGGAGGGCTGGCTGGTATTGTGGCTATGAGTAGCCGTTTAAAGGGAAATGTGATTCCCGGTGTGGCTATCGCCACCGCGCTGATGCCGCCCATCTGCACGGCAGGTTACGGACTGGCAACGTTACAGTTTAACTTCTTCTTTGGAGCGCTTTATCTTTTCACCATAAACACTGTTTTTATTGCTTTTGCCGCACTTATTGTCTGCCAGCTGTTGAGGTTTCCTATCCGGTCTATCG
>ENA-UOOM01001765-UOOM01001765.1-fermentation-metagenome-genome-assembly--contig:-NODE-1765-length-19801-cov-11.414616_pt1 | contig 19801 bp, 23 predicted proteins | sample MGYA00245781_ERZ724031 | MGnify/ENA primary metagenome ERZ724031 (study PRJEB28704, sample SAMN03018317) | fermentation metagenome | biome: anthropogenic terrestrial biome; feature: soil... | reverse complement strand
CATGAGGAATACGTATTGTTAACAGACTGTGATGTTGTGTGCAATATTGACTATGCGGATGTTGTCTACAAACATACAAAAAATCAAGCGGATATTACTGTGGTTTATCGTTTTGGAAAACTGCCTAAAAAAATTTGTGACCCTACTGTCTATACATTAGACCCGGACGGGCGTGTGCAGGATATGCTTATAAATCCCAACACTGACAGTGAGTGCAATTACGGGCTTAGCATGATGCTTATTAACCGCCATATTTTAATGAAAATTGTAGATGATTGTGTAAGCCGAAATCTCTATAGTTTTAAGCGGGACTTTTTACAAAGGAATGTTTTAAACTTAAGGATTTACGGTTATGAATTTCAGGGCCTTACACAGACTATATGTTCTATGAATTCATACTTTAATGCAAATATGTCTTTAATGCTTCCAACGGTTAGGAAAGAACTTTTTAATCCGATTCGTCCGATTTATACCAAAGTCCGTGACGATATGCCTGCTCGCTACGGCCTCGGTTCAAGCGCTGCAAATTCTCTTATAGCGGACGGCTGTGTTATTGAAGGCACTGTTAAAAATTCCGTTTTGTTCCGTGGGGTTCATGTTGGAAAGGGCACAAAAATAGAAAACTGTGTTATTATGCAGGATAGTGTAATAGGTTCGGACTGTCATATGAAATATGTAGTCATGGATAAAGACGTTATAATAAAAAATGAACGTTCACTTTTGGGATTTAAGTCATACCCTGTTTTTATAAGCAAGGGCAGCGTGGTGTAATAATTTTAATTGCTAAAGGAGGTACAGAAATGAAAGTACTTTACTGTACAAGTGAGTCAAAGCCGTTTGCCGCGACGGGTGGATTGGCAGAAGTTGCCGGTTCATTGCCGCAGTCTTTGCGGTTAAGATTAATAGGATGCCGTGTGGTTATGCCGCTGTATCAGGATATACCTCAGGAATTGCGTGACAATATGAAATTTATAACAAGCCTTTCGGTTCCGGTAGCATGGCGGCGCCAATACTGCGGAGTATTTGAAGCGAAGGTAGGCGGGGTAATATATTACTTAATAGATAATCAGTATTATTTTAAAAGGCGCGGCCTTTACGGTCATTATGATGATGCTGAGAGATTTGCATTTTTGTCCCGTGCCGCTCTTGAAATGCTCCCATATATAGATTTCAGACCGGATGTAATCCACTGCAATGACTGGCAGACAGCCCTTGTGCCTATTTATTACAGTATTTTTTATGCAAACAATGATTGGTATAAAGGAATAAAAACTATAATAACAATTCACAATATTCAATATCAGGGAAAATACGGAAAAGAACTTGTAGAAGATGTCCTTGGAATCCCTAAGTCAAAAACTTCAATTTTAGAATATGATGATTGCATTAATATCCTAAAAGGCGCTATTGAGTGTGCAAACCGAGTAACTACGGTTAGCCCGACATATGCACAGGAAATCCTTGACCCGTGGTTTTCTCATGATTTGGACAGCATACTTAAAGAAAGGCAATGGAAGGTTCAGGGAATTCTAAACGGCATTGATACTGAAAGTTATGACCCCGAAAATGACAGTGATATTTTTGCTCCGTATTCTTCAAAGGATATGAAAGGAAAAGCGGAAAATAAAAAGGGACTTCAGGAAAGGCTGAGCCTTGAACAAAATCCCGATTTACCGTTAATCGGCATGGTAACAAGAATGGTTTCACATAAAGGACTTGACCTTGTAAAAGAAATTTTTGACCAGCTTATGTGTGAAACCAATGCACAGTTTGTTATTTTAGGTTCCGGAGACTGGGAATATGAGAACTTCTTTAAGGAAATGCAAAATAAATATCCAGGAAGAGTATGTTCATGCTTTGGATTTGTACCTGAACTTTCGCGAAAGATTTATGCCGGTTCGGATATTTTCCTAATGCCGAGCATGAGTGAACCCTGTGGCCTTTCTCAAATGATTGCCCTGCGTTACGGTTCAATACCGGTAGTACGCGAAACCGGCGGTTTAAAAGATTCCATTCAAGACAGCGGAAATGGCGAAGGAAACGGTTTTACGTTCAAGTCATATAATAGTGCAGATATGCTTTATGCTTTGCATCGTGCCATAGAAGGTTATTCAAACAAAGAAGGCTGGGAAATTTTAATGAAGCGTGCAATGGAATGCGACTTTAGCTGGGGACATTCCGCAAATCAATATATACGCTTATATCGTCAGCTTATAAAAGAAGATAATTAAAAAACCGGCTTGCCGAATTTCGGTGAGCCGGTTAATTTGCTTATAATAAATATATGGAGGTAATTTTTAAGTTGCATTTTACAGATTATGAAAAAGAAATTTTAATTGAAATGAGTCAGAAAAAGAGATACCCTATTGTAAGGTTAGAACTTCACAATTCAGAAAATCAAGACATTATATCAATTGCACTTAATTATGTTAGAATAACAGACCCCGAAGATACTATGGATGTGGTAAAATCACGTGGAGAAGCACTTAAGAGCCTTATGGAAAAAGGACTTGTTTTTATCGATTATACTACCCGTGTTTGGGTAGCGGGAGATTACGATATATATTATAAAAGTAAAATATATGAACTTCTTTGTCATATGGTTATGGATGCCGCAAAGAAGCCAGGTGCAATTTTTAATCTGCCTTATATGAGAAAAGGTTATGCTAAGCTTACCGTAAATGGAACAATAGCGTCATTAAATTTATAAAATCTGAAATAAAAACCGGCTTGCCGAATTTTGGTGAGCCGGTTGATTTTTGTACTTACTGTGTTATAATTTATTTAATTTGTTTTTCTGCTCCCATAAGTTCTTCGGAATTTTGAATAACGTTAAATAGAGAACTGGAAAACAAGGGATATTCTTCGGATATTTTTTCAGGGGAAAGGTCGGGCAGCTTATTTTTACTAAGACCTTTCATATCGTCAACATTGACGCCGTCGGCAATACAGGCAGCGTTTGAAAAAGCTATTTCCTGTGCTGCATTTGAGCGCCCGTCACACAGCTTTTGGGGAACAGAAAACATACCTTGAGGGTTTTTAGGGTTGGAACTGTACAAAAGGTGAAAGCTTTTGTAAACGGCAATATTTAGATATGAAGATACTTGAGTAGTCAAATTTTTGTTGTTGCATTTAAGAAGAATATCATAAATAATATAAAGTGAATTTGATATTAACTTTTTATTGAGTATCGGCAGAAGACTTCCTTGATAAACATTTTCTTTTCCGTATACGTTTGTGTCGGGAATATCATCTATTTTAATGGTAGCACCGTTTTTTTCCGGTGTTCTTCCAAGAAGATAGTCACAGGAAACATCATAATAATCTGCAATTTTTACTACAAAATCCAATCCGCATTCACGTATTCCTTTTTCGTAATGCGAAAGTAAAGCCTGAGAAACATTTAGTTCCTCGGCTACCTTTTTTTGACTCAATCCGCGCTCTTTGCGCAAAAGAGTTATAATTCTCGGAAAACTGCTGTTCATGTATTGATATCTCCTGTCGAATAAAGCAAAATTAACACTCTGTAAAGTATATAACAATTATAACGCTTTGTAAACCGCTATATATCGTGTTTTTTAAAGTAAAATATGTGTATATATGATTTGATTTTTGTCAATATACTTATTAAAAAATAAAGGAGCAAATTATATGAAATCTTACGTAATTCATCTTATCCGCCACGGCATTACCGAGGGAAATTTACTCGGTCAATATATTGGCAGTACTGATTTGCCCCTTGCTCAAGAGGGCATAAAACAGATTGAAAAATTAAAGGCAAATAATCCGTACCCAGAGGCACAAGTCTATTTCAGCAGCCCGCTTAAGCGCTGTACAGAAACGCTGAAAATACTTTATCCGGAGGCAAAACCGATAATCATCAATGATTTTAGGGAATGTGATTTTGGAGACTGGGAAGGGAAAACCGCAAAAGAAATTGCAGCAAAAGACAAAGAGTTTTCCGAGTGGGTTGCAAGCGGTAAAGCAGTTACTCCGCCAAACGGAGAACAGGGCGGAGTATTCATGCAAAGGGTTTGTGCAGCTTTTGAAAAAATTGTTGGGGGTATGCTCAAAAGCGGGGTAACCAGCGCAGTTATTGTAGCGCACGGCGGAACCATTATGTCTATACTTTCAGCTTATGGTATTCCACATGCAAACTTTTATGACTGGATGACTGAAAACGGCTGCGGATATTCGCTTAGGATAACTCCGGGGCTGTGGATGCGTTCAATGGTGGCGGAGGTTTATGCAACTATCCCAAATGAATCGGGAGAAAAAGATGATGAGAAAATTGTAATTGACATTGCAAGAGAAGCGGCTGATAAAGCATTCGGAAAAAAGGAAGAAAAATAAAGTTATACTCGATAAACAGTTTTGCATTAAACATCTAAAAAATTAATTTTATAAAAGACAATAAAATGGACAAGTAATATCCTTGATTTTCTGAATTATAAATGAAACAGCGGCAGACACCGAAAAAGTGACTGCCGCTGTTTTTACATTAATTTACTATATTAATACCCAAATTTGCCACTCATTGATTCGTCGTTTTGAATCCACTCGTCGACATAAATTGAGGATAAAGATGATTTGGAATTTCTCGTAACAACTCTTGTAATTCCGGCGTTAATAATAAGCCTTTTGCACATTGAGCATGGTGCGGTGTTCTCAACGTATTCTCCGTTTTTGGCATCTTTACCTACAAGATAAAGCGTACTTCCAATCATATCACGTCTGGAAGCACTTATAATTGCGTTTGCCTCAGCGTGGACTGAACGACATAGCTCGTAGCGTTCTCCGCGCGGTATTTGAAGCTTTTCACGCACACAAACACCTGTATCCATACAGTTCTTCCTGCCGCGAGGCGCACCCGAATAGCCTGTGGAAACAATTTCATCGTTTTTTACTATAATTGCACCGAAATTTCTTCGAAGGCATGTGCCTCTTTCCGAAACCGTTTCGGCAATATCAAGATAATAATTTTCTTTGTCTGTTCTGTTCATATTTATACCTCCTGTCCGTTTATAATCAATTATTATATATTATATCATATTGTATATTCGACAGATAATCAATGGAAATGTTAGAATTTGTATGATATAATCAAAATAAACATAATAGATTAATCTTAAAATAATGAGGATACAGAATGAATTTATCGGATGTAAAAACAATAAAAAACGTACTTACACGCCATGGGTTTAACTTTTCTAAGTCTTTGGGACAAAACTTTTTAATAAACCCGGAAGTCTGCCCCAAAATGGCTGAAGAGTGCGGTGCCAAAAGCGGAGCGGGGGTATTGGAGGTCGGCCCGGGAATAGGAGTCCTTACTGCGGAACTTGCTAAAAGAGCAGACAAGGTTGTTTCTGTAGAGTTGGACAAGCGACTTTTACCGGTTTTAAATGAAACTCTTTCGGATTTCAGTAATATTAAAATAGTAAATGCGGATATTTTAAAAGTAAATATTAAAGAACTTATTCAAAATGAATTTGGAAATATGGAAGTTGAAGTATGCGCTAATCTTCCGTACTACATTACTTCACCGGTAATAATGCGTTTTTTGGAGGAACGCCTGCCTATTAATTCGTTAACAGTAATGGTGCAAAAAGAAGCGGCAGAGCGGCTTTGTGCCGCGCCCGGAAACCGAGAATGCGGAGCGGTGAGTGCCGCTGTACAATATTACGCACAACCGCAAATCCTCTTTGATGTAAACAGAACAAGTTTTATGCCTCAGCCTAATGTCGATTCGGCAGTAATCAAGCTGAATGTCAGAAAAGAACCTCCTGTTAAAGTGAAAAGTGAAAAAGATTTTTTTAGAGTGATTAAAGCGTCTTTCGCAAAAAGGAGGAAAACTATACTCAATTCATTATCGTCAACTCTTGGAATTGAAAAGAGTGTAATTTCTTCGGCACTTGAAAAAGCCGAAATTCCTCAAAACTACCGTGCGGAACAGCTTACAATGGAGCAGTTTGCATCCTTAACAAATAAAATATTCGGTTAGATAAATTAAAATATATAGGGGGGATTTTGTTGACCGACGGAAAACTCGCTGTAATATTTTTTGAAGCAGGTATTGTACTTACACTTATTTCAATGGTTCTCGGGCCTTTCGAAATTACGGACCCTGCGCTTGCGGCGGCTTCTATTGCCTGTGTATGCGCACTTGCGGGAATGGTAATGGCGTTTGAAAGCTGGAAAGAACCGGAAATCACACAAAACTCAAATGAAACAGAAGAAGAAAAGGAACAGCTTTGAACAATTACAGATCAAAGCTGTTCCTTTTCTATTAAGGTTCTATATTAAATGCTCCGGTTCTTACTCCCTGCCTCCTCTCATTTAAGTACAGCTGATTATTTAAATAAGCCAATTAAATGGGAGGGGTTAGGGGTAGATATTAAATATTAATTTACAAGAGCAATTGTTAAAGAACCTCTATTAATAAATTATTGCTCCGTATTTTACAGCCAAAGGTTCAATAAGTTCTCTTTCAATCATACAGGCAGAATCTACAATTAATCTTCCCTGGAAATAACGCAGTGCGGCATCGAGAACAGGCAGGCTGTCGCAGTGTACGGCAATCGGAAGTTTTGTCATTGAACTGTTTTCGCAAAGTATCATGGCGTCATCAACGCTGTCTACTTTTACAAGTGCGGTGTTAACACGTTCATCGTCAAGGTCAATTAAATCGTCGCCGAGAGAACTATTACAGTAAAGAGGTTTACTCAAAACAATGTCATCACCTAAAAAGAATGCCTCTTTTTCAATCGCGGCGGCATAACAATCCGGTTCATTTTTATGTTTAAAAGTCCCGGAGCCTTTTAATGTGTCAGCAAGAGCTTTGATATGTTCAGGTGTTGTACCACAGCATCCGCCGACTATCTCTGCACCTGCTTGTATTAATGGACGCATTTTTTGTGTGAAGGCTTCAGGCGATAAATACCCTGTTGCGTTTACGCCGGGAACACCTGCGCTCGGCTTTGCTATTATAGGAACAACTGAGTGAGCAGCAGATTCTTTTATAAATTCAAGCATGGATTCAGACGCAAGTGAACAGTTTAGACCGACTGCATCAATGCCCATTGCCTGCAATATTATTATTGTAGGAAGCAAACTTCCCCCTGTTAAGGTATGCCCGTTTTCGTCCACCGTGATAGTTACAAATACAGGTAAATTTGTAGTCCTTGCGGCAAGCACTGCCGCCCTCATATCTGCAAGCGAAGTTTGTGTTTCAATTATAAAAAAGTCAACTCCTGCTTCGTCGAGAGCACGTATTTGTTCGCGGTAAATATCGTAGATATCATCGAAATCCGCATCCCCATACGGCGGAACATACAGACCGGTAGGGCATAAATCGCCCCCCACCAAAACCCCTTCGGGTTTTGCAACACTCCGAGTTATAGATACCAGTTTTTTATTGATATCCTCAACTTCGTTTTCAAGCCCGTATTTTTTAAGGCAGGCTCTGTTTGCACCGAAAGTGGGAGCATAAACAGCTTGAGCGCCTGCTTTAATATAACTGCTTTGCAGTTTAATTAATTCTTCGGGGTTTTCCAATATCCATTTTTCAACGCAGACACCGCTTGGCATACCGGCGGCAGTCAGATTAGTGGCTGTTGCTCCGTCCAGCAGCATGGGCAGCTTAAATGGGAAACTCATTTGTTATTCATAGCTCCTATCATATATTCAGCCTTTACATACTTTCCGGTGCAGATATTTTAAGCATGGAAAGAACATTACGAATTACAATGGATACAGTGTTGCATAAATAAAGTCTTGCCTGTGTTAAACTTTCGTTTTCACCCTTAACACGGCAGGCATTATAAAATTTATGGAAAAGTGTAGCCAAAGTAATTGCATAACGTGTAATTCTTGCGGGGTCGTAATCTTTTGCAGACGTAATAATTTCACCTGTATAAGAAGATAAATGGCGCATTAATTCAATTTCCTCCGGCGCGGTCAAAAGCGCAAGTTCTTCTTCGCTGCAATCGCGTGGGGTAATGCCTTCAGCTTTAAGAGCTTTAAAAATACTGCATATTCTTGCGTTGGCATATTGAACGTAATAAACAGGGTTTTGAGAATCCTGCTGAACCGCCAAGTCAAGGTCAAAATCCATTTGTGAAGTGGCTTCGCGCAGATTGAAATAAAATCTTGCAGCATCTACAGGAACCTCGTCCAACAAATCGGCAAGCTGAATGGCTTTTCCGGTACGCTTGCTCATCTTAACAACTTCGCCGCCTCTTACCAACCTTACAAGCTGAATTAAAACAACGTCGAGTTTGTCGCCGTCAAGGCCAATTGCATTCATAGCGCCTTTCATTCTTGCGACATGGCCGTGGTGGTCAGCGCCCCAAACGTCGATACAGCGTTCAAATCCACGCTTTTCAAATTTATTGCGATGATATGCGATATCTGCTGTAAAATAAGTCGGATTTCCATTTTGGCGAACAAGAACCTCGTCTTTTTCGGCACCGAATTCCGTCGCCTTGTACCATAATGCACCGTCTTTTTCATAAGTAAGATTTTTATCTTTTAAAATTTTGATAACTTCGTCTAATTCGCCGTCGTTGTGAAGGCGGCTTTCAAGAAACCATTCGTCATACTCAATTCCGTACTTTTTAAGGTCGGATTTCATTTTTTCAATGTTCTTCGGAAGTGCAAAATCAACTAAAGCTTTACAGCGTTCCTCAGAACTGACATTAACATATTTATCGCCATATTCTTTAGCAAACTGCTTTGCTCTTTCTTTAATATCATCACCGTGGTAACCGTCTTCGGGGAATTCGACATTTTCTTCGCCTTTAAATATCTGTAGATATCTTACAGATAGGGAATTGCCGAATTTTTCGATTTGGTTTCCGGCGTCATTGACGTAAAATTCACGCCAAACATCATATCCTGCGGCATCGAGTACGGAAGCAAGGCAGTCGCCGAGTGCACCGCCGCGGGCATTTCCCATATGCATTGGGCCGGTCGGGTTCGCTGATACATATTCGACCATGATTTTTTTGTGTTTTCCGTAATCACTGCGTCCGTAATTTTCACCGCTTGTTTTAATATCTTTAAGTACTTCGGTATAAAAGTTTTGATTTAGAAAGAAATTGATAAATCCCGGTCCGGCAATTTCAAAACGTTCAAAAAAAGTACCGCTGAGGTCAATATTATCAGTAATAAGCTGCGCAATTTTTCGCGGTGCAAGTCGGAATGCCTTGGCGGACACCATTGCGGCATTTGTTGCCCAATCGCCGTGTGAACGGTCAGCAGGTACTTCTATTGAAAAATCGGGCATATCTGCTTTTGGAAGTTCACCTTTGGATTGCGCATTTAAAACTGCGGTTTGAATTGCTTTTTTTAATTCATTGGTTGACTGTAACACTATTTTTGACATCTTTTTTGTTTGCCTCCTTGACCGTAATAAACAGCTCGTTTAAACTTGATAAGTTTGAATTTATATCCAGGGTATATTTTATTTCCAAATTTCCGCCCAGGTCGCTGAGTTCGGATTTAACGTTGCTTGTGAAAATACCGACCATTAAACGGCCGTATCCTGTGTCATATTGACATAAATGGCGTTTCCCACTTTCTAAAATAAGGCGGGTGCTTTCTGTGCCTCCTCGTATTAGAGTAACTTTGGAATTTCCGTCAACCCTTAATACAGAAGTTTGGGACTTACTGTGGTTTTTTGAATTATATTCCTTATATACTATATAACGGCTGTTGCCCTTTCGGACATACGAACCAAGCGTGGTGACATCTATTTCTCCGGTTTCATCGTCTATTTTTTGACGTCCCTTGATAGAGATAAGATAATTTTCCAGCATTTCTTCGCTCCTTAATATAAACCTATATTATAATCAGTATAAATCGATATTTATATGTTTGACTTCATTTTTTATATCTTTTCCAAGGAAAATTCCTGCTGTTTTTGAGAAGCCTTCAACACGGTCACTTACAAAAAATGAACAATTTCCTTTTTTTTGATTGTCGGACAAAAGCTCTTTTTGTTTTAGAATCTTTGCACAATAAAGAGCTGTTTCACGACCGCTGTCTATTAAAGTAACGTTTTCTCCCATAACTTTGCATAAAATATTTCTGATTATCGGATAATGTGTACATCCCATTATAAGGGTGTCGATACCTGCTTTTTTTAAATCTCCGAGATAACGCTGTGCCACAAGACGCGTTACTTCGTCATTATCGTCGATAAATCCGTTTTCGACAAGTGGTACAAAAAGTGGGCAGTCGCGTTCATAAACTTCAATGCTTGAATCGATTTGGATAAGCTCTTTACGATATGAACCGCTTCTGATAGTTGCCGTTGTTCCGATAATTCCTATGCGCTTGTTTTTGGTTGCCGCGGCGGCGGATATGGCTGTGGGCTTTAAAACTCCGGTAAAAGGAATATCCAAGCTTTCGCCAAGATTTCCTGCAACGGAACTTACAGTACCGCAGGCGGCTATTATCATTTTAACATTATTTGACTTTAAAAATTCAATATCCTGTTTAGCATATTTTAAAATGGTTTCACTGCTTCGTGTTCCATACGGTACTCTGCCGGTATCGCCAAAATATATTACATCCTCGTTAGGCATAATTTTCAGTATTTGTTTAACTGCTGTAAGTCCGCCTAAGCCGGAATCAAAAACGCCGATTGGTCTGTTATCCATTATTTACATCGCTCCAAGATTATTTGATTAATTAATATTTTGTTTTAATTTGAAAAGACAGTGAGACCAATTTATCCAGCAGTTCGCTGTAAGAAACTCCGCATGATTCCCAAAGTTTTGGGTACATGCTTATTGGGGTAAATCCCGGCATGGTATTAAGTTCGTTCAATATAACTTCTTTACCGTCTCTTACAAAAAAATCAACACGTGTAAGTCCGGTACAGCCCAAAATCCTGTAAGCTCTTTCTGCTGTCGAACGGATTTTTTCGGAGACTTCATTGTCAATATGCGCGGGAATATAAAGCTTTGATTTGCCGGAATTATATTTATCGTCATAATCGTAAAACTCGGCAGATGCGGATATTTCACCCACTGCAGAAGCTTTTGGCTCGCTGTTTCCGAGAACTGCACATTCTACTTCCTGACCGATAACAGCTTCTTCAATAACGATTTTCTCATCTTCATTTGCAGCTTTGGCTACCGCTGCGTCAAGTTCAGTTTCATCGTTAACTTTGCTTATTCCAACTGATGAACCTGCATTTGCGGGCTTTACAAAAACAGGGTAGCCGAGCCTTGCTTTTACTTTTATTTTGATTTTATCGGAACCCGTTTTGTATTTGTCGGCATAAAACCAAAGGTAATTTGCCTGATTAATGCCTGCGGCAGTTAAAAGAGTATGAGTAACGGCTTTATCCATACATACAGCGGAAGCAAGCGTACGGCAGCCGACATATGGAATACCGCTTAACTGTAAAAGGCCCTGAATCGTGCCGTCTTCACCGTTCCTTCCATGCAGAACAGGGAAGACACAGTCAACTTTAATAACATCAAATCCCATTTTACCGTCCACAACAATTCCGCCTATATTTCTATCCGGCGAAATAAATGCAGGCTGTATCAGAGGATTGTTTTCCCAGCTCCCGTCCATAATCTCATCAGTGGAACCGTTAAACAGATACCATCTTCCGTCTTTGGTAATGCCAATGCATATGACCTCGTATTTATCCTTTGGCAGGTTGCTGATTACCGAAGCTGCAGATACACGGGAAACTTCATGTTCTGAAGAGCAGCCGCCGAACACAACGGCAATCTTCTTTTTACTCATAATATTATCCCCCAAAGTCAGTCTTTTCGTAATGTTTTAAATTAGTATTATATTATTATACATAATACTACAAATACATATAATAGCACAAGCATTTAAGGTGTGCAATTGGAATTTTATTAAATTGTATGGTGACAAATACTCGTTTATGTAGTATAATTTATTGAAATATTAGTTAAAAATCAATTTAATGAATATAAAATAATAAATGCATGGATAAATACAAAATTCAGGAGTGATATTTTTGGAGCAGAATGCATTCAAACTGATTTCTGAAAAAGTCGGTGAGGCATTAAGCAAACAAGGGTTTACTGAAGCCGGCAAACAACAGGACAGTGAGAACCGCTCGGTACTATATACGAGTGACAGTTCAGCATACAGTGTTGTGTATGATAAAGAGAAAAAACATTTTGAATTAAGGTCCTGTGACATTGAAAACGGTAAGCCGAATTTAAAGTGGAAATCGATTTCCGTTTGGCTTTTCGATGCCGATACAGACGACGTTTCAGAAGCTGGAAGTATTTCTAACGACTTTGTCGAAACAATTGAAGGGCCAAAACAAACGGCTCAAATTAAAAAAAAGAAAAAACGCAAAAAAGATGATGAGAACAATCCGGATCCGGTTTTCTTTTTTAACCGCTTTGTGGGTGTTTTCCCTGAACTGCGTGATGAAATGAACCAAGAAAGAGCGCTGTACGGTGATATTCGTGCTGTGAGTTTTTCAAGGGAACATCTTCTTCCGAAATTAGAGGAATTATGTACTAAGTCACATGAAAAAGAAAAAATAAAACGTTGCTGTGATTTGTTAAATGATATGTATGTTGCGGGTGATATGGATGTGCGTTCCATTATAACAATCGTTTTATTAAATGGAATCAAAAATGAAGCCGCAATTGAAAATATGAAACCTAATTTCAGCGATGAACTTCAAAAAGCGTTTAATTGCGGTTTAAAATTCAAAGGCAAAACAGTTAAACCGGAAAAGAAGAAAAAGAAAAGTAAATTGGTAGCAGAAAACTTAAATGATATAAAGCGGTAAAGTTTTTAAGTCGGGAGGAAACTTCTTCCCGACTTACTTAAAATACATCAAAATAAAAACAATTATTAAAAATCATTCAAAATTATTGCAAATAACTTGACATTATAATTAAATGTATGTTAATATATTTATACCTCATAAAGGGGTATTTTTTTTGTGCCCTTTTTGATGAGGGAGGCTAAGGTCGAATTAAGACCTAAATATTTTTCCGTATAACGGGAGGTGCCGTCATGAGAGTTAAAATTACATTAGCCTGCACTGAGTGCAAACAGCGTAACTACAACACAATGAAAAACAAGAAGAATGATCCGGACAGGCTTGAAATGAACAAGTACTGCAGATTCTGTAAGAAACATACTCTTCACAGAGAAACAAAATAATCCGGACGGAGGGACGTTCAATGGCAGAAAGTACTGTAAAGAAAGAGAATTTTTTTGTCAAAAAAGGCAAGAACATCTCGAAGTTCTTCCGCGACTGTAAAAACGAAGTCAAGAAGATAGTGTGGCCTACGCCTCAGGCAGTTTTTAGAAATACAGGCGTTGTATTGGTAACAATAATTATTATCGGCCTGTTTATCTTTGGACTCGACACAATATTAATGAACCTGCTTGGACTGATTATGAACATTGCAAAGTAGGATAAGCGGAGGAATTTACGATGGCTGAAGAAGCAAAATGGTATGTTGTTCATACCTATTCAGGGTATGAAAACAAGGTGGCCTCGAATCTGGAAAAAACTGTGGAAAATCGACAACTCAATGATTTAATTCAGGAAATACGCGTGCCAACCGAAACGGTTACCGAAATAAAGGATAACAAAAGGCGCGAAGTAGAACGTAAAATTTTCCCCGGCTATGTTCTGGTGAAGATGATTCTTACCGATGAGTCATGGTATGTTGTACGCAATATACGCGGCTGTACGGGCTTTGTAGGTCCGTCGTCTAAACCGATTCCGCTGACAGGTGATGAAGTAGCAAAATTGGGTGTTGAGCAAAAAGAGGTTGAGGTTTCCTATGATGTCGGCGATTCTGTACACATTATCGATGGTCCGCTTGAAGGCTTCGTAGGTACGGTTGAAGAAGTTGATGTCGACAAAAACCGCGTCCGCGTTACAGTTTCAATGTTTGGACGCAAAACTCCGGTTGAGCTTGAACTAAACCAAGCTGAAGCGGTTGAATGATTTAGGTAATATGCAGGAAACTGCTTATTATGAGGGGGCATTGCCCCTGTGGGAGGAACGGGTAAAATTCTTTTGTCGTCCGTTCCGACATCTACCACGAATTTTGGAGGTGCAAACAAATGGCTCAAAAGGTTACGGGCTTAATAAAGCTCCAAATACCTGCTGGTAAAGCTACCCCGGCGCCGCCTGTAGGACCGGCTCTCGGTCAGCACGGTGTCAACATTATGGCGTTTACTAAGGAATTCAACGAGCGTACAAAAAAAGACGCAGGACTTGTTATTCCGGTTGTTATTACGGTTTACGCTGATCGTTCGTTTACCTTTATTACAAAGACTCCGCCTGCGGCAGTTCTTATTAAAAAGGCTTGCGGAATTGATAAAGCTTCAGGCGAACCTAATAAAAACAAAGTAGCTAAGATTACAAATGAGCAGGTTAGAAAAATAGCTGAAACAAAAATGCCCGACTTAAACGCTTCTACTGTAGAAACAGCTATGAAAATGGTTGCCGGTACAGCGCGCAGCATGGGTATTGAAGTCGTAGATTGATTACCCGGGTGGGAGGAACTTTTTCTACTCCGATTTTACCACTCTATAGGGAGGAAAACCAATGAAACACGGTAAAAAATATGTCGACGGCTTAAAGCTTGTCGATCGTACTAAACTTTATGATGCAAGCGAGGCGCTTGACTTATGTGTCAAAACCGGAACATCCAAGTTTGATGAAACCGTTGAGGTTCATGTTAAATTAGGTGTTGACGGCCGTCATGCCGACCAACAGGTTCGCGGTGCTATCGTATTGCCAAACGGAACCGGCAAAAATGTTCGTGTACTTGCAATTTGTAAGGGTGACGCTGCAAAGGAAGCAGAAGCTGCCGGAGCAGAATTTGTCGGTGCTGAAGATATGATACAAAAAATCCAGAGTGAAAACTGGATGGATTTTGATATTCTTATCACTACACCTGATATGATGGGCCTTGTCGGAAGACTCGGTAAAATTTTGGGGCCTCGCGGCTTAATGCCTAACCCAAAAGCAGGTACAGTTACTCGCGATATCGGCAAAGCAATCAATGATGCAAAAGCCGGTAAAATTGAGTATCGTCTTGATAAAACAAATATCATTCACTGTACTATTGGCAAGGTTTCTTTCGGCGGCGAAAAGCTGCTTGCCAACTTCAATGCTTTGCTTGAAGCAATTGTAAAGGCAAAACCTGCCGCAGTAAAGGGTCAATATATCAGAAGCTGTGTTGTTGCTTCTACAATGGGCCCGGGTGTTAGGATTAATCCAAATAAAGTTGGTTGATTTTTTAAAATAACTTGACAGGCTTTATAGTCTGTGGTACTATAATATTCGCTGTTCTTTATTCAAAGACAGCAGGCGCATTTGCTTAATGGGTTACCCAGCCTGCCGAGGATAGAGCTAACTTAATGCACTAATTGTGTTATTATGCCCTTTCCACGGTACTGTGGAAAGGGCTTTATTATTATATTTGCGCATCTCAACTGATGGAGGTGAATACTTTTGCCAAGCGAGAAAATTTTGGAACAAAAGAAACAGGCGGTTGCTGCTCTTTCCGAGAGCTTGAAATCCGCGTGTGTCGGAGTTGTTGTTGACTATAAAGGTATTTCTGTTGCTGATGATACAAAGCTTCGTAAAGAGCTTCGTGAATCCGGTAACAAATATAAAGTTGTTAAAAACACTCTGCTGCGTCTTGCACTTAAAGATGCAGGAATCAACGGTATGGACGATGTTTTAGAAGGAACCACTGCTATTGCAATCAGCGAAGATGATTACATTTCAAGTGCTAGAATTCTTAACGGTTTTTCAAAGAAAAACAAAAAGCTTAAGATTAAGGCAGGCTTTATTGACGGTAATGTTGTTAGTTTAGAGCAAGTTCAAGAATTAGCTGATTTACCATCACAAGAGGTATTGGTTGCAAAGGCTTTGGGCAGCTTGAATGCCCCGATACAGGGTTTCTACAATGTGCTTAATGGCACAGTCAAAGGTCTGGTTGTCGCTTTGAATGCTATTGCTGAAAAGCAGGCTGCTAACGCTTAAATTATTTAATTAAATTTTGGAGGTAACTAATCATGTCAGATAAAGTTGTAAAGTTAATTGAAGACGTAAAATCCCTTACAGTTCTTGAGCTCTCCGAGCTCGTTAAAGCTCTTGAAGAAGAATTCGGTGTATCAGCTGCTGCTCCTGTAGCAGTTGCTGCTGCTGCTCCTGCTGCAGGTGCTGCTGCAGAAGAGAAGACAGAGTTCGATGTTATTCTTAAGGCTGTCGGCGCAAACAAAATTCAGGTCATTAAGGCTGTTCGTGAAATCACAGGTCTTGGCCTTAAAGAAGCTAAAGCAGTTGTTGACGGTGCTCCTAAGGCTGTTAAAAAAGCTGTTTCTAAGGACGATGCAGAATCCTTCAAGAAGAAACTCGCTGATGCTGGTGCAGAAGTAGAAGTTAAATAATTAATTTCTCAAGTTGAAAATTCTCTGCAGTTTTGTAGAGCCCAAAAAGTTAGACAGAGTTTTTTTAGACTCAATGTCAAATGTTGGGGTAATACAGCAAAAAGGGAAACTAATATAAGAAAAAGTATCCGAAACAATTAGCTTTGTTTCGGATACTTTTCATATTTAATTTAGTTTCCGTCTTCAATGCTGATTTGGTTAAACTTATCGGTCAAGTCTTTAACATGAAGAGCGGATTTTCCTTCGTCTTCTTTGTCCTCAACTATTGAGCCGCGGTGCATCATAATCAGTCTGTCGCCGTAGTTAACAGCAAATTTAAGATTGTGGGTAACCATTAAAGTAGTAAGTTTTTTTGTTTTTACTATATGGTCAGTCATCTCCATAACATTTTCGCTTGAGCGTGGGTCAAGCGCCGCTGTGTGTTCGTCTAAAATTAAAAGGTCAATCGGTGTCATAGTCGAAATTAAAAGTGCAAGAGCCTGACGCTGGCCGCCGGATAGACTTGAAACCGGCAGATTTATTTTGTCTTCAAGTCCTAATTTTAAGAGCTCAAGCTGAGTGCGGTAATAGTCAATTCGTCTTTTATTAACTCCGATTGTTAAACCGAATTTTTTACCTTTATTGTCGGCAAGAGCCATATTTTCAAGAATCGTCAGTCCGGGGCAGGTTCCTTTGGCTGGGTCTTGAAATACACGCCCGATAAACTGAGAATGGCGGTACTCTTTAAGTTTGCTTATTTCGCGGTTTCCTATATATATTTTTCCGCTGTCTATCGGAATACTGCCGCAGAGAATATTGAGTATTGAGGTTTTTCCCGAACCGTTGCTTCCAATAACGGAAACAAACTGTCCTTTTTTAATGTCCATATTGAAATCTGTAAATAAAACCACTTCATTAACCGAATCACGGTTGAAGGTTTTGTTTATATGCTGCAGACTTACGAAATTTTCTTTTTGATTAGATTTGGGTTGGATTGACATTTTGCTTTTTCCCCTTCCCTGCAAACATATTGTTAAATACGAGCGCAATTGTAAATATTACAGCCATTAACAGTTTTAGGTAATTGGTAGGAAGTCCGAGCTGCATGGCTATTACTAAACAGGCTTTGTAAATAATCGAGCCGAAGATAACGGCTGTTGTAGCTTTCATAAACTTTACTTTCCTAAATATATTTGTACCGATAATTACAGATGCAAGCGCAACAACGACCATTCCGACACCGCTTGCTGTATTGGCTGACTCCACTTTTTGGCTTAGAATTGAACCCGAGAGTGCCGCACAGCCGTTTCCGATTGCAAGGCCGATTATTTTCATTGTACCGGAATCTTTTCCGAGAGAGGTTACATATTGTGAGTTGTTTCCGGAAGCTCTGAGCAGAAGTCCGGATTTTGTCTTTAGGTACAAATCTATTAAAAGCTTTACTATAATACATGATACCGCAACAATAATAAGTACGCGGTAATCTAAAACATTCTCGGTTAAAAGTCCGGAAAGACCCGAATTGAAAATAGTGTCTTTATTGTAGAAAGGCATAATCGATTTATTGTTTAAAATAACAAGATTTATACTCCACATACTTATCATTACAAGAATACCGGAAAGAAGGTCTGTAATGCCGAGCTTTACATGAAGAAGTCCTGTAATACAGCCAAGACCTGCTCCCAATACAAATGAAATTAAGCAAGCTATCCAAGGGTTTACCCCTGCAAGGATAAGCACTGCAGTGATACACGCTCCGAAAGGGAAAGTACCCTCTACGGACAAATCTGGAAAATCGAGGATTTGATAGGTTATATATACACCTATCGCCATAATGCCGTAGATGAAACCCTCCTCCAGTATATTGATAATTAAACCGAGAATGATATCCATTTGGAACTTACCAGCTTTCTGTTATTTTGTAATTGCCGCCGCATCTGAATATTCTGACGGCAGAGTGATATTTAATTTCTTTAACATTTCTTTATTATAAACGGGTTTACATTCTTGAACAGTATAAACAGGAATATCAGAAGCCTTTGCTTCACCCTTTAAGATTTTGGCGGCTATTTTGCCTGTTTCTTTTCCGAGTGCTACATAATCGATACTTTGAGATGCAAGACATCCGTTTTTAACCTGCTCTTCTTCAGAACCGAAAACAGGTATATTGGCCTTTTCTGCCGATTGAAGTACGGTTGAAAGATTATCTACAACGTTATTGTCCGTAAAATTATTAATACAATCAACACCCTTAGCGACTATTGATGCTGCAGCTGCGGAAACTTCCGATGCATTTGTTACGCCGACTTCAACTATTTCAAAATTGTATTTTGGTGCAAGTTCTTTGAATTTAGCAAGATGTGAAACAGAGTTAGGCTCGCTTGTGGTATAAAGAATACCGATTTTCTTTGCATTTGGCAAAAATGTTCGTATCATTTTCATCTGCTGTTCAAGGGGAAGTATATCGGAAGAACCTGTGCAGTTCGAACCGGGTTTTTCTATTGATTTGATAATTCCTGTTGCAACCGGGTCTGATACAGCCGTGAATACTACGGGAATTTTTGTGCTTTTTGCGGCGGCATAAGACGACATTGCCGCAGGCGTTGCAATACCCATTATAAGGTCGTATTTTTTTGACACCATGTTTTTTGCAATCATATCGCAGTTAGATGTGTCTGCCTGGCCGTTCTGAAAATCAATTGTAATGTTATCGCCGTCTTTAAAACCCGCTTCTTCAAGTCCCTGTTTAAACCCTGTATAGCAGTTGTCAAGTGACGGATGAGTTGCAAACTGAAGTACGCCTATGTTTAATTTATCACCTGATTTGTTATCACTGCTTGCACCACCGTTTGATGAACAAGCCGCAGTTAAAACTGTTAATGCGGCGGCTAAAACAGCCGCGGTAATTTTTTTAAATAATTTATTCATTATCATTTCCTCCAATAAGTTAAGTTGTATTGATTATTTGGTTTTGTATATATTAAGCGTCGCCATCGTTTAATATTGTTTCTCATTATCAGCACCCCTTAACTTAAAAATAATAATAAAAAAGCCCTTGCCCCTGCAAAACAGGGACAAGAGCATAAACTCCTGCGATACCACCCAAATTGACGTATAACCGTCCGCTTGTTCCGTACACAATTATGTACGCTTCCTTTGTAACGGGCGAAGCTCCCGTCAAAAGCTACTAAACAGATTACTGTTTTTCGTTTTGCCCTCTTAAGTCCATTCGGCATACCGCACAACACCGCAATCACACCGCCTGCGGCTCTCTAAGGAAGTGAAATGCATGCTTACTACTCTTAATCATAGGTTTAATTTAATAAAATTCTCTTTTAAGTTATTATATGCAATATATAAATAAATGTCAAGG